>ERZ802822.705-NODE-705-length-22723-cov-9.647708_pt1 | contig 22723 bp, 32 predicted proteins | sample MGYA00345649_ERZ802822 | MGnify/ENA primary metagenome ERZ802822 (study PRJEB30503, sample SAMEA104212359) | marine metagenome | biome: Westerlies Biome; feature: [SRF] surface water layer (ENVO:00010504) within the epipelagic zone...; material: water...
CTCTGTTTCATTCTGAGTATAAATTCCACAATCCACAGTAATTCCTGATTTTTTTAAAATATTTGCAATCTCTTGATCAGTTTGGAAAATATTATTTTTATTTCTTGGAATAGATCCTCCAATAACTAGTACTTTATTAATTTCTTTTGATTTACAAAATTTCAAAAAAACTTCTAATTCTTTTTTACCCTTAATATTTCTAGCTGCTACGTGCGGAATTGCTTTATTACAACCAGCTTGTTGATTTAATTCATCACAGGCAATGGCAACTTTATTTAGGTTGTCTGTGGCTAAATGGGTAATATTAACTGCAGATACATTATCTACTGAGAAATTACTTAATTTTTGATGAGGTGTTTTTTCTGTAGATAAATTCATTATATAATTATTAACTTTTCTAATAAGTTTCTATGGCTGATTTATAGTGACTAACTATAAATCACTCATAAGTCATTGAATTTAATTTCACAATCATTTAATTTTTAAAAAAATAATTTATGTTACTTTGATGTAATTCACCATACCTGATGCGGCATGTTCTAACATATGGCAATGAAAAAGCCATTTCCCTGGATTATCAGCTAAGAAAATAAGTTTAGATTTTTCATTTGGTTGTATTAAGTAAGTGTCTCTTAAAAGATAATTATTATAATTTGTAAACTCTTTAGAATTCACAAAAAAATGGTGACCATGTAAATGCATGCTGTGAGGCCACCTAGTATCATTCCAAACATTCAAAATCACAACATCATTTTTTTTAACAGAAGAAAGGAGTTTTTCGTAATTACCAATTTCTTTATTAAAAGCCCATAATTTTTTGTCTTCCATTGCAAGAGCACGAAAATCTTTTTCAACGCCATCAATTTTAGCCTTGGTAAGATTGCCCATTGCACCACCTTGCATATGGATATTAATGGTTTTTGCTTTATTTAGTTTTGGTAGATTATAATTTGGACTAAGGTTTATTTTGGTAAATTTCCTATTTTTTGTATTAGCCTTTTTCACTTTCAAGCTAAAAGCTTTAAGTGGGTTTTTATTACTAATTTCAAAATAATCAACTTTAGAAATATCAACTGTATCTACTAATAGGTCAATTCTTTGACCTGGCCCTACAGTAAAAGTTTCTTCTCTAAAGGGCTTTACTATCATTCCATCAACAGCAATAATTTTATTACTATTTAAACTAGATCTAAATTTAAGAACGCGTGCATTTGAAGCATTTATAAATCTTAATCTAGTTAATCCATTTTTTGAAATTTTGTATTCTGGTGATTTTTCCCCATTTATAGTAAACCAATTACCTATTCTTCCTGCGTGTGACCAATCCCTTAATGAGCCAAAAGATTTTTCATCGATTTGATAATTTTTATTTAGCCTCCAATCATCAGCCAAAATTACTATATCATCATCAAAATTATCGTCTATTTTATCTTTTATTATTAGAGGTCCATACAATCCTTTTGCAACTTGTTGCCAAGATTCAAAATGAGCATGATACCAATATGTTCCTGAATGATTTACAGGGAATTCATAAGAAAAAGTCTCCCCAGGTTGGATTGGATCTTGAGTTAAGTAAGGAACTCCATCCATTTTATTAATATTTTTTATTCCATGCCAATGAATACTTGTTGGTTCATCTAAATTATTAGTAAATTCAATTTTTAAAATATCCCCAACATTTGCATTTAATTGAGGCCCAGGATTAAGATTGTTATATAAAAGCAAGTTAGCATTAAAATTCTTGTAAAAGCTAAACTTCGATTTTTTTGCAATAATATTATACTTAATTATTTTTTTATTATCAGCAAGTACGGGATTAAGTTTAGTAACAATAAAGCTATATGATAAATATTTAATGAATTGTCTTCTAGAAATCATTTTAATTACCTATTGAATGAGTTAAAGAAGGTCTAATGGAATAATTAAATTTCATCTAATGACAGGCCTTACCAAGAGCTTTAAGGCGCCAATAATTATATGGTAATGGTGTAATAAAGCCTGCAAAAAGCATAAAAGGGATTACCCACCAAGTAAGAATTGCTCCACCAGTTAACATATAGTCTGTTATATTCATAGCAACTTCCATAGAGATCATTGATACTAAAGACATACCTACAGCTGTTTTAAAAGCTAATTTAAATAACATTTGTTTTGATAAAATAATTGTTTCAAGGATAATTGATGTGATGATACCGTTTATGATTGCCAAGGTCATAATCAGGGATACCGGCCAGTCTATTTCCATGATTTGAAAATATCCAATTGTACCAAAATCGCCAATGCAACAACCTAATAAACACCACAAAGTATTTTTAGACGCCTTAGACCAAGTGACCTTGCAATTCCAATCAATTCCTAATGAGCTTTGTGTTGACATAAATACCTCTTATATTTATTTTATAAACCTTACACTTAGGGGAAGGTAAAGAGAAAAATATGAATATTGGTAAGGCTTCAAAACTATCAGAATTAACAGTTAAAACTGTAAGGTATTATGCAAATATAGATTTAGTAAAACCAAAACAAAGTTCTTTGACAGGTTATAGAGAGTACAGTGAAGAAGATGTTTTAAAATTAAAATTCATAGGAAAAGCAAGAAAGTTTAATTTTAGTATTAATGAATGCAGAGAACTTTTATCGCTATATGAAAATCAAAATAGGCCTAGTAAAGAGGTAAAAAAAATAACGTTAGAAAAAGTTTCTGAAATCGATAAAAAATTAAATGAATTAAAAAACTTACGTGATGAATTGAATTATTTAGCAAATAATTGTAATGGTGATGATAGGCCAAACTGCCCAATTCTTGAGGCTTTTTCAAAAAAATGAAGGATTTAGTTGTTTAATTTTTTTAATAAGTTTTCAAGCACAACTATATCTATAATTTTAATGATTATATCAGGTTTCAGTTTTGTTGTGATGCACAGTACAGCAAAATATCTATCCGAAGAAATACATATTTTTGAAATAACATTTTTGCGATGTGCTTTAGTTATTGTGGTTTTAGCTCCAATGATGTTTAGAGAAGGTAGGGGAGTGTTTGTAACTAAGCAACCAAAGTTACAAGTTTATAGAATTATTACTAATTCAATTGCAATGTTATGTTTTTTTTACGGTTTAACTCTAACAACAATCTCTCAGGTAACGGCTCTCAATTTAACAGTTCCAATTTTTACGACTTTGTTAGCTTTTTTATTTTTAAAAGAAAAATTAAAAAAAAGAAGGGTAATAGCTTTACTTGTAGGATTTTTAGGAACATTAGTAGTTTTAAGACCAGATATTTCGATTAATTTAGGAGGTATTTTAATACTAATTTCTGCTTTAATTTGGTCAGTTTCTCTTATTTTTATTAAAAAATTAACCGAAACAGATTCTGCTGTTACTATTTCTCTATATGCGGGTGTCGGAATGATACCACCAACGTTTGTGGCAGCTTATCCTTACTTAACAATGCCTAATATAAGTCAATTTTTAATTATTTTTTTTATAGCTATTTCAGGGACTTTAGCCCAGACACTTTTAAATAGTGCTTTTAAAAGAGGACAATTAGCAGTTTTATTGCCTTTAGATTTTTTAAAATTAGTTTGGTCAATTTTAATTGGCTATACTATATTTATAGAAAGTACGCCTTACAGTTTATGGTTAGGAGGTTTACTTATTGTAGGTTCATCTTCTTACATTGCTTGGCGTGAAAGAAATTAAAAAAAATAACCTCATATTTTCACCAATTGCTTTCCTAAATTGAGACCATTTAAAATTTTAACTAAAGATGCAGGTGCTGTAAGAAGTCCATCACTTATGTCTTCCTTATTTTTTAATTTACCATTTTTAAACCATTGTGCTAATTGATCATATATTTCCTGATATCTATCAAAATAATCTAGTACTAATAAACCTTCGATTTTAGCTCGTTTGACGAGTAAGGTTCGATTAATTCGCGGGCCGTTAGGAATAGGATATGAAGGCATCCCAATAGTTCCACAAATTACAACTCTGGCATTAATATTTAAATTTTCCATGACTGCATCAAATTGTTCTCCACCAACATTATCAAAAAAACAATCTATTCCATTTGGAGCAATTTGATTAAGAGAAGATGATAGATTATCAACCTTTTTGTAATTAATAACTTCGTCATATCCAAATTCTTTTTTACATATTTCTGCCTTTTCATCAGAACTAGTAAATCCTATAATTTTACATCCATATATTTTAGCTATTTGACCTACAGCTGAACCAACACTGCCTGCTGCAGTTGTAACAACAATTGTTTCATTTGTTTTAGGTTTACATATGTCAACAAGACCAGCAAAAGCTGTAATTCCATTAAGACCTAATGCACCAAGGTTGGCTGATAAAGGGACTTCATTTGGATTAATTTTTATTTGTATAGCACTTTTACTAACTACTGCATATTTTTGCCAACCAAGCCAACCGACAACATACTCATTTTCGTTAAAATCTTTGTCCTTAGATGATATAATTTTCCCTACACCTAAGCTTCTCATCGTTCCATCTATAGCTACAGGCTCAGAATAATTTCCAACATCACTAATCCAACCCCTCATTGCAGGATCTATAGAGACATACTTAACATTTATAAGAAACTCACCATCTTTTAACTCTTTCAGTTCTTCAGTGTTTAATTCGAATAAGTCTTCAGTAACAGACGGATTAGGACGTTTTTTTAAAACTATTTTGGTATTAATTAAGTTCAAAGACATTTAACTTTCAATAATAAAGAAATTTTTTATACTTAAATTAAAATTGATGGTCAGTAATGTCATACCGCCCATCAATTTAATATTATAATTTAAAACATTCTAACTACGTTAGAGGCTTTTAATTTTCCAATCTCATTTGCCTTATTTACGACATTTTGAAAAGCTTCGGACATACCAATTCTGTCTATAATATCACCCATAGATTCAAACGAAGAATAATAATAAACTACATATAATGAATCCATTTTATCAGCAATTATTGGATATAGACCTAAAATTTTTGTATCTTCATCTTTACCAATATTTTCTACCTCAGAAAGTAACTCTATAGTCTTAGGAAGAAACTTTCTATCTACTTCATATTCTCTTATTAATAAAACACTATGTTCTGGTGATGGTGCACCATATATGGTTCTATATACTTCGGGTCCAATTAAATGACCAGAAGGATCATCATCTCTTTTGCTCATCATATCAATAATGTCTTTGTTCTTGCTCAATTCTGTGAATGATTTAGTAGCAGTAGTCATGTCAGGATATATAGCTGTCAACTGAATACAGCTATTCAATTCACCACCAACAAATGTTCCTAATCTGGCCTTTACACCACTGGAGACCATAATATCTTTATATTTTGTCGCCCTTTCTAATGCTATTTTCGCTTTACCTAAAATTGGTCTTAAAATTCTTCTAGAAACTATTGCCATTATTTATCCTTTTTCAAATGATTATTGTTATCATTATCATGTTAACTAATTGTTTGTATAAAGAAAGGTTTTTAAAATTAATAAAGATTATTGAACAATTTTTAATCATTATGATTAAAATTTTATACTTTTTAATTTAATAGCTGTTGAAGATTAACTTGTTAATTATACTAAAATTTTAAATTTTAAGGAGAAAAAATGTTTAAATTTTTAATATCTTTTTTATTGTTTATATTTTTATCAATAAAAAGTTTTGCAGATACTAAAATTCCATTCACATTAGATTGGAAATTTGAGGGCCCATCAGCCCCATTTTTTAATGCAATTGATAAAGGTTATTTTAAATCTTCTGGTTTAGATGTAGAGATTTCACCTGGTAAAGGTTCCTTAGCTGCAATTCCCAAAGTTGCAACTGGAGCATTCCCATTTGGTTTTGCTGACATTAATTCATTAATAAAATTTTTAGATCAAAATCCTGGAGCACCTGTAATTGCTATAATGATGATTTATGACAAACCACCATTTGCTATTATTGGAAGGAAATCTCTAGGGATTAACAGTCCAGCTGACTTGATTGGTTCAGTTTTAGGAGCGCCTCCACCTGATGGTGCATGGGCTCAATTTCCATCCTTCGCTAAAGCTAATAGTCTAGATATCAACAAAATTAAAGTTGAACCTGTTGGGTTTCCAACACGAGAGCCCATGCTAGCTGAAGGGAAAGTAGATTCAGTCACTGGTTATTCTTTTTCGTCTTATCTGAACTTGGTACGTTTAGGTGTTCCAGAAAATGACATAACAACTATTCTAATGGCTGATCATGGACTTAATTTGTATGGAAATGCTATAATTGTGAATACAGACTATGCAAAAGCAAACAGTGATGTAGTTAAATCATTTCTTGTAGCTATAGGAAAAGGTTGGAAAGATGCAGTTGCAAATCCCAGCTCCGCAATAGAATCCTTAGTAAAGCGAAATCCAGCTGCCGATAGTAAATTAGAGGAAAGAAGATTTAAATTGGCATTGTCTGGAAATGTTATGACTGATTATGTAGCTAAAAATGGGATGGGTAATATTGATTACGCTCGTTTTGAAAAAGCAATTAATCAGTTGAGTGAAACGTATAATTACAAAACTACGCCTAATGCCAAATTATATTTTACTGATGCTTATCTCCCAAAGGGTGGGTTTAAGTTGAAGTAAATATTAATTAATTATAAAATAGGATGGGATTTAATCCCGTCCTATTTTAAGGCCTAGTTATGAAATCAAATATTAATATTGATGCTATAATTATTGATTCAGTATCACACAGTTATAAGACTGATACAGGTTTATTACCTGTTTTAAAAAAATTAAATATCACTATTCCCAAAAATGGTTTTACTGCAGTTGTAGGTCCTTCAGGATGCGGTAAATCAACTCTTACAAAATTAATTTCAGGCTTGTTAAAACCAGATAACGGCCACGTTTATTTAAATGGAGAAAAAGTTCTTGGTCCTAAACCAATAGTTGGAATGGCATTTCAAAACCCAGTTTTATTAGAATGGAGAAGTATAATAAAGAACGTAATGTTGCCTTTAGAAATTGTCCCTAATAATTTGAGTGAAATTGAAAAAGAGGAACGTGCAAGGTCTTTATTGCATTTGGTAGGTTTAGAAGGTTTTGAAGGAAAAAAACCATCAGAACTTTCTGGTGGTATGCGTCAAAGAGCTTCATTATGTAGAGCATTAGTTCATAAACCAGAAGTCTTGATTTTAGACGAACCATTTGGAGCCTTAGATGCATTTACCCGAGAAGATTTATGGCAAGTAATGCATAAATTAAGACAAGAGGAACCTTTTACTGGAGTTCTCATTACGCATGATCTAAGAGAGTCTATTTTTTTAGCTGATGAAGTTGTAGTCTTGTCTGGGAGGCCAGCTACTAATCAATACTCTTTGCAAACACAAAAATTAAAAAATCCTAAGCTTGATAGCCTGTTTTCGGATAATTCAATAGAAATGTTAAAAAATCTTAGAAAACAGATCGAAATTGCTCAGGTCCAGCAAGGAGAAATTTAATGAGACATATTTTTATACCATTATATGCAATTATCATTTTTCTTTTATTCTGGGAATTCATAGTTTGGGTAAATGGTTGGCCAAATTATAAGATGGCTTCGCCTTCAGATATATGGCCTGCATTTTGGAAGTTTAAAGCACTTTTTTTTCAATATGGTTGGGATACTCTTTGGAGGACTGTTGCAGGTCTTTTTCTGGCAGTAATTTTGGGTGTGTTCCTAGGAATGATTATGGGATTTTCAAAAATTTTACGTGAAGGTTTATACCCTCTTTTGGTAGGCTTTAATGCAATTCCTAAAGCAACAGTTGTTCCCATTATTGCTTTAATGTTTGTAGGGCAACATGACTTAAACACTATTTTAATTGCGTTTATGATTTCTTTTTTTCCAATTGCTGTATCAATTTCAATTGGGCTATCAACACTAGAACCTGAATACAGAGATATTTTACGATCTTTAGGGGCCTCTAAATCAATTATATTTTGGAAAATTGCTTTGCCTAAAACATTACCTGAGTTTTTTGGGGCTTTAAAAGTTGCCGTTACCTTAGCTTTTATTGGAACAAATCTAATGGAAATAGTTTCTCCGCATGGTAGGGGACTGGGTGCTCTCTTTGATAGTGGAAAAACAAATGCTGATTATCCTCTTATGTTTGCTGTTTTAATTGCTTTGGCTATTTTGGGCATAGCTTTATATTATATCGTTGTTGTTTTAGAAAAAATATTTGCTGGGTGGGCCGAACGAAGCTCTGAATAGGCTATGATTTAAATAATTTTATATATGTTCAAATTTTAGACATATATAAAACTAATCATGTTTTGTGATTAAATAAAATAGTTTTTATGATAAGATTAAATTTTAGAAATAAGGAATAAATATGTCAAAATGTTTAATACACATTCATAGTGGGCCTGACTTGAAAAACAAAGTTACTCTTGGAATGCTTGTTGCTATTACCGCTTTTAAAAACGAAAATGATGTTAATATTTTTTTAGCAGCAGATGGTGTTCATCTCCTAAACATTAAAAAAGAAGGTGAAGTTGTTGGTCAGGGGACAGGCGATTTAAAAAGTCATCTAGACTTTTTAAAAGAAAATAAAATTAAATTATATGTGTCTGGAATGTCAGCAAAAGCTAGAGGCTATGATGATAGCTTGTTAAATGGGTTTAATGCTGAATTTGCAATGCCTGACAGATTGTTAATACTTTCAACTGAGGCTGATAGTACTCTTTGTTATTAAAAATCAACATAATAAACAAAATATTATTTATGAAATTAATATTGTTGTGTTTTTTGTTTTCAAAGAATGTTTTATCTAATGATACAAAAATTGAATCTGAAGATTTAAAAAAAAATCTTATTAAAAATAAACTACTCTTAAACTCATTTGGTAAATGTGAAGAATATATTAATAGATCTTCTGTAGAATTATTTTTAAATTGCGACAGTAAATTTAAAAATAAAGACATGAAAAATAAGTGATTTTAAGATAATCCTTTTCTATACTTTTTTTTTATTAAATTTAAATTATACTTAATATTAAATTTAATAATTAAGTAATTATAAATATGTTAATGCAAAGTCAAATAGATACATACGCTCAAAAAATATTAGATGACTATGACGCGGTAAATCCAAGTACAATTTTTAAAGATAAAATTAGAATGAGTAATGAAGACGCTCATCTAATACAATCGGCAGTCACTGCTTTGAGAGTAAAAAGAGGTGAAGAAGTAATAGGTTATAAAATTGGATGCATATCAAAACAGACTCAAAATAAAATGGGTTTTACTCAACCTGCGTGGGGGCGTCTTTGGAAAAATGAATTACATTCAAATGGTTCTATATTAAAAAAAATAAATTATGCAAATCCAGCTATGGAAGCTGAGTTTGGTATTATACTTAATAGGGATATAAACCCTAATTCAGCTTCATTTAAATATATATTAGAATCGATAGAAACAATCCATCCTATTATCGAAATACATAATCTTGTTTATAACGGAGAACCACCATACGGGGCAGAGCTCCTAGCTAACAATGCAATCCATGCGGGTGTGGTTATTGGTGATCCAATAAAAGAAAAAATGTCACTGCACATTACAGATTTACAATTAATATTTGATAATGAAGTTATAGACACTTGGTCAGATAAGAAATGGCCTAATGATATGTTATCAGAATTAGAATGGTTGATTAGAGAGCAGTCAAAAATAGGAAATATATTAAAAAAAGGAGATTTAATTTTAACTGGTGCTTATGGGTTACCAATTCCTATAGATGATAAAGAAGTTATTGAGGTAAAATCATCATTATTTGGGAACGTTACTGCTTCTTTTGTAAATAATTAATTTATTTCCAGAAATTTTTAAAAAAAATATGAAAAATAATAAAGGAAAAGGTATAATATTAGGATTGTCTAGCTTGTTATATGCAATCTTAAGAATGGCTGATATTATAAGTAATCCAATTTACATTCTAGATATTTTTATGGTGATAGTATTAGTTTATTCAATTTATTTGATTAAATTTAAATTAACTGATTAATAGGATTTAATTAGTTCACTTGAAGCTTAAATCTTAATATAGCTTGTTATGTTTTATTATTAAAAAATTGGTATATTCTCTCAATTATTTGAATAATTTAATCATTGAAAATCTTCAGAAGTAAATTCATGTAAAACTATACCTCTACTACCTACAACTTTGTTAATGAAAGTTTTTACTTTAGGGGCATGATATTTATCTAATAAAGTTTGGCATGCAACAAATGCTTTTTCGTCTTTGTATTCAAATAAAATTCCAACTCTAGCTACGCCTTCTTTATTCCAAATTCTAGTTAACACTCTTCTTAACATTCCAGCTTTTTTAAATTCTTCAATTACTTTAGGACTAAATATTTCATCTTGTTTAGTTGCATATAATTCAAGCTCGTTTTCAGACATAAATTCTCTAGTTGTATAATTTATTAGTTTTGAAGATGTCATTTTTATATCCCTTTATATTTAAAGAATTGTTACAGAAAACAATGTAATGTAAATTTGATTTTATTTTTTGAAAAATTCCAAGTTTATTTTAAGCCTAACCATATGTAGTCATCTTTGTCCATAACTGGTAAAAGATCCAAAGGGATCTCTTTTATAGCTTTAGTAAGCTCTTTTGCTTCATCAGGCATCCACTCTGCACTAGATAAAACCCATTTTTTAACTGCTCCAGTTTTTAAGCAAAATTTACTATCATGGAAAGGACATAAGAATTCATTGTCTTCAGTAATTTGCCCCATTTCCAGTGGTAAATTCATATGAGGACAAAGATTAGAAAAAGCAGATAAGCTATTGTTATTTCTAACTAATAAAATTTCTTTTTCATTAAGATTCACTTTCTTTTTGTCACCATTTTTTAAATCTTCAGAAAGCATAATCTTATCCCAAAACATACCAGACTCAAATATTTTTTTATCTGTGGATACTAATGATTGTCCTTTCAATTTAGAAATTTCATATAATGTAGATCTCTGTGAAGAACCTTTTAATTTCACTCTTACAAAATCTTCGACTTCAGCACGGTCTTCGATTTCTTTAAAAGCATCCTCAGAAATTAATAATCTAGTTTCTGCTTCTTTATTGGCAGTTTCTACTCTACTTGCAATATTAACTGATTGACCAATAATACTTAGTCTTTGATTGCCTGCATTACCTAACATGCCAACAATTGCTTCTCCATAATGAATACCAACTCTAACATCAAAATTAATATTATAATTATCTAAGAACACTTCTTTTTTTACGTCAACATCTTTTAAAATTTCAAGTGCTGCTTGAGTGCAACGATAAACTGAATCAATTTTATCATCTATGCCAAAAGCAGCAAGAAAAGCATCCCCAACGAAATTATTTATATCACCTCCATTTTTCTTAATAATAGTGCCCATATCATCAAAATATCTGTTTAGAATGTACATAACATCATAAGATGGTAATTGCTCACTCAATGGAGTAAAAGCAACTATATCAACAAACATTAATGCTAGACGTTTCGTGCTTCCAATTGACCCAACTGAGTTTTTAGTCATTTGATTAGATAAGATTAGATCTTTTTGATCAAGTAATAACCTCTTTAATTTTATATTGCCTTTAACTTTTGTTTGGCATGCCAAGCGAATGTTAGAAGGTAATTCAAGTTTATCTGATAGTGCTTGTTCTGAGTTACTTTTTGGAAATAAATTTTCTTCTCCGGAAAGTATCTCCACTCTACAAGTAGAACACATTCCTAATCCACCACAAGCATGAAGATGTTGAATGTCATTTCTTAATGAAGCTGTAAGGATAGTTTCATCTTCAGAAATACTTATTTCTGTATTATCAGGCGTTAATTCTATTTTAAATAAATTCAATTTTTGATCCATCAAGATAGAATAATAGGTAAAATATAGTAATCAAGACTTCACTTAAAAAAAATGATGTAATATTTGTTTTGATTAAGTATATAGCAGTAATTAATATTAGTATTAACGGATATAATTTAAATGAAATATAAATCTCTTGAAGAAATACAACGAAATCCAGTTTGGATAAAATTACAATCAAAGGGTACAGAAAAAAAAGAACTCGACAAACAATTTCTATCCTTATCTGTAGAAGAAAAAGTTGTCGCTATTGACCTATTTGAGTCCTTAAAAGTTGTAATGGAAGAAATGCTTAAGGAACAAAAAACACATCACTAAAATAAATTGATGATTATTTAAAAAATATTTATGAAACTAAAATTTAATATCTCCTTATTTTATAAAATTGAAAAAATTATAAGATATTCTTGTTATTTAATAATAATTTTAACTATTATTTTAATATGGATTAAATTGAAAACTTAAAAATTGAAAATCTTTGATTAATTTATAATTATATACAATTATCTCAATATGATAGTTTTTATACCAAGTTAATTTGTTTAATTGGAGATTAAATGTCACGAATTATAACCTTAATTGTTGCTATATGTTTTTTAAATTTTAAATCTTTTGCATTTGAACCATATTCTGGAATTTCGTGTCATAATTCAATTGTTAAAGGTAAAGTAGAATTTTTTTTTAAACATGATGAAAACTATATATATGCAACAGCATATAAAAGAGTAAATGGCGAATTTATTAAAGTTGGGAATGTTGTTGGGCAAAAGGTGTCGTCATTTATATTATTTGAGGACAATACAATAGATAAAAATTTAAATTTTGCATGGCATATAGATATGGTTACTAAAAATTTAAAACCTTTCATATTAACGGTTAATAGTAAAAACAAATTCAAAATACCGGATATGTTAGAATGTATAAGTAAAAACTTTTGGTTTTGATGATTTAATATAGGTGTTCACATGGCTAAATCTGAAATTATGATTGATAATAAAAAAACAAGAGTCACACGCTGGTCATTTGAGCCTGGAGAAGAAACAGGCGAACATATTCACGAATATGATTATGTAGTTGTTCCAATGAAAGATGGAAAACTTAAAATAGTGAACCATGATGGCGAAGTTTCTATATCAGAACTTATTGAAGGTGTAAGTTATTTTAGAAGTCGAGGTGTCAACCACAATGTAATTAATCATAATAATTTTTCTTTTTCATTTGTTGAAATTGAGTTTAAGTGAACTAAAAATGATATTAAATTTTATATTAAAATAAAGGTAATAATTATGCCAGAATCCAAACTTATTAGTTATATAACTTCTGATTTTCAAACTAAGAGTGATATGAAAGTTGGAGAAACAGAATGGGAAATTATTATGAACGAAAAATTTGAGAAATTTAAAAAGGCAGGGGCTATTCGACAGACTGTTACTCAAATCTGGAATAAAGAGGGAACTTTAAGATTAGGGCATTTATGGGAATATAAAGATGAAAAAGCATTTGTTGAATGTCAAAAAATTTTTAGAGAAGCAGAGATAGAATTTAAAAAAAAGACAGGTATAATTTGGAAAGTTTTTTCAAATAGAGGGATCGTTTTATATGATGTTATTTACTAATAATGCAAACTCTAAAGTTGTCTAAATTTTGTTTGTTTTTTAAAATGCTTGAGTATACAAAAATATTCATCAACTTAATTTCAAAATATACAATCTTAAATATTTTTTTGGTTATATTTTTTTCTTATTTTAATAATATTTTAGCCTCTGACTTAGACAATCTTTTTTTAAAATTAAAAAACTCCCCTGACAAAACTATAGCAAAACAATATGAAAATAAGATTTGGAAACATTGGCTTACAGATGGCTCAAATGAAACAAGTAATCTTCAAATGCAAAGGGGTGTAAATTTATTACAAAGTGGAGAATTACAAGATGCTCTTCAAATATTTAAAAATTTATCAAAAAAAGAACCTCTTTGGGCAGAGCCAATAAATAAAATTGCCACTATTAAGTTTTTGATGGGCGATTACTTGGGGTCTGTAAATGATATTCAACTTACTCTTCAATTAGAGCCTAGACATTTTGGTGCAATTTCTGGTCTTGTTCAAATTAATATGTTTTTTAAAAACTATAGTGAAGCTCTTAAAAATTTAGATTATGTGATCTTAATCAATCCTTTTATAAATATACAACAAATAAGACCTGATATTTTAAAACTTATAAAAAAGTCCTCTATATGATATTTTGATTTTTAATATTTATTAATAATAATTTGTTTGTTAAAGCTTGATTTTAAGTTAATAAAATAAACGACTGTCTATATGAAATAATTAAATTTATAGATTTAAGAGCTTTAATGCTTCAAGTTTAGTATCTAAAAGTGTTTTAAAATCAATTTTTTGTTTTGCTGAATTTTCTTTTTCTTGTTCAAAACAACTAAAACAAAGCTCAATCTTCCGACCTTTTTTTGATTCAAATATTTTAGTAGGAATTGTCTCTTTCAAAAAATCAGGATGAGGATTTTTTGTTCTTTTGCACCACATGCATTTCGCATTAATTTTATTATATTCAAAAGTCATTTAAGTTCTTTTAGTTTATTTTTTGTCTAGAATTTTCTTGATTTCTTTCAATTGTTTTTCTAATGAGGAAATTTTCTTGTACATATCCTCATCTGATATTTTCTTAACATCTTTGCCATCACTGGATATTTGTTGCATTGCATCAACTATAATTCCTATGAACAAATTTAAAATTGCAAAAGTTGTAACTAAAATGAAAGGGACAAAAAACATCCAAGCAAGAGGGTATTCTTTCATGACTGGCCTAACTATTCCCATTGACCAACTTTCTAGGGTCATTATTTGAAACAATGTGTACATTGAATTGCCAATTGTTCCAAACCATTCGTTAAAACTTTGACCAAAAAAAGTGGTTGTTAAAACTGATGAAATATAAAAAATTAAAACTATTATGGTTCCGACTGATAAAATTCCAGGAATTGAAATAAATATTGCTTGTATTATCCTTTTCATTGAAGGGACTATCGAAAGTAATCGTAAAGTTCTAAAGATTCTAAAAGCTCTTAAGACTGAAAACGGACCTGAAGCAGGAATTAAAGACACTACAACTATTATAAAATCAAAAAGATTCCATCCATCTTTAAAAAATTTTAATTTATACACTGAGATTTTTACAATTAGTTCTATTGTAAAAATGCTTAATGCTATTTTATCTATTATTGATAAAAATCCACCATACTCCAACTTGATTTCAGCACTTGTTTCAAGTCCAAGAGTTATTGCGTTAATCATTATCACCAAAGTGATAAAAGTTATAAAAAATTTATTTTCTATAATATTTTTTAATGTAGTCATTTAATTGTAAAATCTAAATTAATAATCTAATTGTTTTTAATAAAAAATTAAGATTTTACAAGATTAATTAACTTTTAAAATAAATTAACTTGTTAAAAACTTTACCTTACAAAATTAGTTTGATTAAATAACTGAAATGAAATGTAAATTTAAGGACTTAATTAATGTATGTACGTACTATAAAAATAACTTTTAAGGATAAAATGTCAAAAGATATGTTTGTAAATTATACTGACACTAAGGCAGATTCTGAAGGCATTAAAGGTGGTACGTTAATGAAATTAATCTTCAGTAATACAGATGTAATTGCAACTTTATTTCTAATTTTCCCAGATCATAAAACTTTCATGAAAGATCATAATAAAGTAGCGGGTCCAATTATAGAATCATTTAAAGAACAAGGTCTTAAAATTGATTTAAATGATGGGGAAGTGATAGGAGCAACAGCAGTATCATCTAACTTTTTAGAAACTTTAACAAAAGAAGCTACTTTTTATAAAAATGATTAGTATATCTTTTCTAAAACTTCGGAAAATAGTTAACCTATGAGTAATTGGAAAACTGATTTTGAAGTGAAATTTCGTCTTGAATTCAAACATTTAAATGGAAAAAAAGAGACCAAATATAACTCTCTTATTGTCGAAGCTGAAAATGAAGACATGGCAGTTGAAATGATTATACATCAATATGAAAATAGTCAGTTCTTAATAATAGATGGAGTTAAAAAAATTTGGAACTATTAATAAATCAATTATCAAATGATAAGTTTGAAGTTATAATTTATGGAGATAAGCAAACTAAACACTTAGTATCCTTATCTGATGAACTTTATTTTAGTCTTACCTCTAAAAAGATATCCAAAAAAGAACTTTTAAAATATAGCTTTCAATTTCTCTTAGAAAGAGAACCAAATACAACTATTCTATCTTCATTTGAGTTAACTGAAATTTCAAAATACTTTCCAGAATATTTTAAAAATGTAAAAGATTATTGTAAAATATAAATTAAAATTACCCTATTAACTAATAATATTCAGTCATATTAACTTAAAATAATAGTAAATAAAAAATAAAATTAGAGGTTGTAAAAGTCATTAGAAATTCAATTAAAATAAATAAGCATTAGCTGTTACTACAGCTAATGCTACTAGGAGGTTATAAATGAAAAACATTTCTTTTATGATTAATAATTATTCAAAAATTAAGTCTTAATTCTGTATATAATAAGGTAACTTAATGGCACAAGTTTAAAAATATTAAAAATTACAAGGATTTAAAAATTTAAAAAAAATAAGACTGATTAGATTTATAATCTAAACAACAAAGTTTCAACTTTATAAATTTTTGAGGTAATAAAATGGAGAATAGATTTAAAAATTGGCATGTGGGCTTAATAGAAAAAGTTCAAAAACTAACAGGATTGTCAAATTATCAAATTATATGGCTTAGTTTTCTTGAGGGTTTGTTTATAGGTATATGTTTTGGTTATTTAATATTTAAATAAACATATTATGTATTCTAACCATAAATACTTTTAGAAAATATCTTTATAAAAATCACTTTTTTCTAATTGTTTTGGATATTTTATACCAGTTATTGCCCTGAATTTTAATATCATATCTTCAATATCATTTTTCGTGAATCTTATTTTGACCCATGTGTTATTTTTAATTTTTTCTGTTTTTACACCTGGAAGGTCAACAGGCAACTTTGCCCTGTTAAAAACTGCGCATTCATATAAATTTTGATCAATAATTTGAGTAAAACTTAAAACATAATAATTATAATCTAATTGACATTTTCCCTCAATAAAATTCAGGTCATTAAACTTCATATTTCTACTTTCTTATTATTAAATTATTTAAAAAAATCAAAAAATTTGAGATATATTTTTTTAAAAAAATTATTTATTAAAAACTTTACAATAAAATTCTTCAGGCATCTTCTTTAGTTTTATTGTTCCCTCGCTCAATAACACTGGCCTTAATTTTTTTGTATTTTTATCTAGGTGCCATGCAAAATCTACACCTAGAAACTGATATTTATCTTCAAATAAAATAAATGATGAGGATTTTTGTCCAACGACTTCGCCAATAATAATAAAGTTTCCTTTAACCTTTTTGTAAACATGAGAAAATAAATCATTTTCTTCATTTTTAAATCTAAACTCTAATAAATTAGATTTTTTGTTATTATAACAATTTAAATTAGTAAACTCTTCTTGGGCATTTAATTTTGAAGTAAGTACAAAAATAAAAAGCAATAACAATTTAATTATAGTATTCATTGTCTTTATAAATCATACTTTTTAATAATATTCAATTAACTAAAGTTCATCTTGGGAGTATTAAGTGGATAAATTAACCGAGCGTCTTTCAAAATGTTATGCTAGCGCTGTTCACGATGTATTGAGGGAAAAAGGTTTTGGTAATTGCGTTCTTCCTCCAGAAATACAGGCTTTAAAAAGGGGGCAAAAATTATTTGGAGAGATTTACACTGTTTCCGGTCATATTGACTATACACTTTCAAGGCATGAATCACTCCTGTTGTGGTCGCAAGTGTTATCAAAAGTTCCAAATAAAAAAGTTATTGTGTGTCAACCTAATACACATTCTGTTGCTTTAATGGGGGAGCTATCAGCTCGTGCTCTAATGGTTAAAGAAACTAAAGGTTATTTAATGGATGGTCATTGTAGGGATGTTGAAGAAATAATAGAGGCAAAATTCCCAGTTTTTTGTAGATTATCCACTGCAGCAGATATAGTAGAAAGATGGAAATATGACACTCTTGGCATGCCAATAACTATTGGAAGCGTTACAATTTGTTCAGGGGACTTCATAATTGCTGATATGGATGGAGCGGTGATAATACCTAAAGAGGTTGCTGAAGAGGTGATAACCAAAACTGAAGAGGTAATGTTCACAGAAAGTGAAATGAGAAAAGCAATTTTAAGTGGAATGGATCCAGAGCAAGCTTATCTAAAGTTCAAGAAATTTTAAATTAACGAATGTTTTATAAATATTTTATTTTTAGTGTTCTATTAAATTATGGTTATTAATAGAAAAAATATATGGTCTTTGTCATGGCCTTTGATAATCGCAAATTTCACAATACCATTAGTTGGATTAACAGATACTGTTATTATGGGACATATGCCTGATAGCATTTATATTGCTGCAATTGCCATAGGTGGAATTGTTTTTAACTTTATGTATGCAGGTTTAAATTTTCTAAGAATGGGGACTACTGGGATTGTTGCTCAAAAATTTGGAGCAAATGACTTTGAAGAAGTTTTCTTTAGCTTACTTAGACCATTAATTATAGCTTTTACAATTGGTGTGATATTGTTTTTGCTTAAAAACTTTTTATATGATTTATCCGTTTTTGTTTTAACACCTAATAAACAAGTCCAAGAATTCTATAAAGAATATCTATTTGTTAGGATGATTGGCTTGCCAGCAGGATTATTAAATATTGTATTTCTGGGCTGGTTTTTTGGAATGCAAAAAACAAAATCAGTTATGTTACAATTAGTTACTATTAATCTGGTAAATGTTATTGCGTCACTCTATTTAGCGGTTTTTCTTGATTATGGTATATTTGGCGTTGCCTTAGGAAGTGTTTTGGCACAGTGTTCTGGGCTTATTTTATCAATCATAATCTTCATGAATTACTTTTATAAGCTTAATTTTAGTTCATTTAAACTTAATAAAATAGTTGATTTGGTTGGTTTTATAAACTTATTTTCAATTAGTAGACATTTATTTTTAAGAACTATGTTATTAGTTGCCGTTCAAGCTTATGTTATTAAAAAAGCTGGATTTATAGGTGTTGATCAACTTGCTACTATTGAAATTTTACTAGTTATCTTTAGTTTGTCATCTTACTCTTTAGATGCTTTTGCTCACTCCGCTGAATCAACTGTTGGTGTATCAATAGGATCAAAAAATAAGGGTAATATTTTTAAAGCAATTAGAACGACAACAGAGTTAGCTTTGATTTTTTCAATTGGTATAGGAGTGATTTTGTATGTGTTAAACGTCTATATAATTGCACTTTTTACGGATATAACAATTTTAAGAAATTTAACAAATGAGTTGTGGGGATTAGTTGTCATAACACCTTTTATTTCAATGTTGGCCTTTCAATTAGATGGTATTTTTATAGGGGCAACGTTAGCTAAGGAAATGAGAAATTGTATAATTTTCTCATCCATTATTTTTTATTTAATCTTAGAATATTTTATTACAGATAATTTAGATTTAAAAACTTTATATTCATGCTTTCTTCTTTTTTTAATTTTAATAGGTGTCTTTTTAACTATTTATTTACCTCGAGTATTTAGGTTGGTTAAAAATTAAATATATATTCCAAAAGAATTTTAACTTAATAATGAGAAACAATATTTAGGTAAATAAATTAATGCGAAATGAAGAAGATTTTAATAAATTATCATTTAGACGTTTACTTTTAGTTATGGTTTTCATATCGATATTAATATCTTTAATTCCCAATATTTTTAACTTTGAAAAATATTATGGCCTAAGTCGCTTTGTTGACCAGGGTGTTATAAATGCTTACTTAGACAATAAGTTTGAGTTATATTTAACAATATTTATGTCTATTTTTTCTTTAACAAGTTTTATCTTAATTTATTTTTTTATACCTTTAGGAAATTATTTTTTCTTAATATATTTAATATTTAACTTTATTATTATTATTTTAGGAGGGGATCAAATTAATTATGGATATTTATATCCATTTGAATGGTTTAAAAATGTATTAGAAGCTCTTTTATTATACTGGATGTTTTTTGGAAATGTTAAAGAATACTTTCATTTCAAAAAAAAGATTTCTTAAAATTAGAAAGGATATTTTATGGAATTCAAATTAAGAAAAGTAATTTTATTAAAAGAAGAAATTTTTCATGAAAATGGACCTGTTCAAACTATACCAAGGGTAAGGGGGGCTGCTATTGCTATTGTTTCTAATCCTTATGCAGGCGTATATCATAAAGATTTACAATCAGGAATGGAAAACCTTAAAGAGCTAGGTTTGATTTTAACTGACCGACTAATATCAACTTTGGGTGGTATTGAAGGGATTGATGGATACGGAAAAGCAGCTGTTGCTGGTGAAAATGGTGAATTAGAGCATACTGCTCTATGGCATGTGCCAGGTGGATATGCAATGCGAAAAAGACTCAGTAATTCTAAAGCAATAGTCCCTTCAGCAATGAAAGTGGCTGGCATGGGATCTTCAATTGACATTCCATTGGGGCATACCAATGCAGCTTACGTTAGAAGTCATTTTGATGCATATGAGGTAAATGTAACAGATAGTCCACGAGCTAATGAAATTATGTTTTGTATCGCAATGACTAAAGGACCTAGAGTTCACAATAGAATGGGTGGGTTGGAAGCAAAAGATATCTTAGGCGAAGATGGTTTGAGATAACTAAATTATATAATTTTATGAACGTAAGTTTCATCATATCTTTGAGATAAATATTCACCCGCTACAAGGTTTTTTTCATCAGAGATAATAGTATCATATTGAGGATTAAAGAAAAATGGTATTGAAAACCTTTCCTTATTAGTTCCTATAACTTTATGAGGTGTTGCTCTAATTTTTTGATCTGACCAAATCTCTAGCATGTCTCCAAAATTTATTATTATTTCATTTTTTTTTGCAGTTACTGATTCCCATTTTTTTGAAGGCAACTCTACTTCTAATCCAGGTGTTCCATCTGTAAATAAAAGGGTTAAACAGCCATAATCAGTATGTGGAGCAATCCCAAAATCGTTATCAGTAAGTTCTTTAGATCTTTTCGGATAGTAATTACATCTGAGTAGTGCCATGGGAAGATCAAACTTATCTGCAAAGTAGTTAGTCGAATAGTTAAGTGAAATTTCAATTTGTTTTAAAATAGAAATTGAAATTTGACTACATAAATTATAAAATTCCATAATTCTTTTTTCAAAAAGTGGTATTTTATCTGGCCAAATATTTTTTGAATAATAAGGCAATTCTTGAAACTTATGTTCAACTGTTATTTTTGGCCCACAGTCGAATATTTCTTTATTATCAGGGTTGAAATCTGAGTTAACTTGTTCTGCTTTTATGCCACCCCAACCTCTGTTTGAAGCTGTATTTGACATGTTAACTTTATTTTTTTCGTTAAAACTTTGTTTAAAAAATGTTTTGTATAAAGAAAAAACGTTTGCAATTTTATTACTATTAATAGGATAATTTTTCATTATTAAAAAACCATATTCATTCACGGCAACTCTTAGTTTTTTAAGTTCTTTATAATTATCATCCTGATTATTATTACATAATAAGTTATAATCTATTCTTGGGATTTGGTTTGACATAAAAATCACTTTTTATAAATATCTTATCATATGAATTAAAATATATTTGTGAAGTATTATTTAGTTGTTCTAGTATTTATAAAATCAATTGCTTTAGCAAAAATAAGTTCTTTTCTATCAATATTCATCCTCTCTAAGGATTTCACTAAAATTGCTAGTCTTGGATTACTTTGGAAAAAAGAAATATTTTCACTCATAAACATCCAGTACAAGCCATCAACTACATCACACCAATCATCTTTTTTGTAATTACTCATTTTTAAAATATAATTTGATCCACAAGAATATGGTTTTGTAGCAAATATACCCCCATCTGCAAAAGTCCCCATTCCATAAACATTTGGAACCATTACCCAATCTGAGGAATCTACAAACATTTCCATAAACCATCTGTAGATTTCATCTGGATGTATTTTTGATAGATTCATTATATTGCATATGACCATTAATCTAGGAATATGGTGGGTATATCCAAATTTAAGACAGTCTTTTATTGCATCATCCAATGGATCTATTCCTGTAGTTCCTTCGTACCAGTCTTTGGTTAATTTTCGTTGATGGTTCCAGTAGTTTGAATTAATTTCTTCATTACCTTTATAGTGGTATATGCCTCTAATAAATTCTCTCCATCCAATAATTTGACGAATAAATCCTTCTAAGGAATTAATAGGAACTGATTTTAATTGAGAGAATTCTAACGCCTTTTTAATCACCTCATCTGGAGTTATTAAACCCATGTTAAGAATAGGACTGATAGCACTATGAAAAAGAAAGTTATTCTCTGATCTTATTGCATCCTCATAATTACCAAAATTTGAAAATTTATTTTCTAAAAAATTATCTAACCACTTTAATGATTCTTCTCTGTCTGTTGGCATCCACAAATAATCTGTGGATCCGGGATGGTCATGAAAGAAAGAATTAATTGTTAATTTTAGGGACTTAAATTTTTTGTCATCTTGGATTGGAGGTATTTTAGGGATATCAATATTTTTTGGTAATTTTTTTCTATTATCTTCGTCATATGACCATTTTCCACCTAAAGGTTTATTTTGATCATCAATTAATATAGACAATTTTTG
>ERZ802822.707-NODE-707-length-22692-cov-9.146451_pt1 | contig 22692 bp, 34 predicted proteins | sample MGYA00345649_ERZ802822 | MGnify/ENA primary metagenome ERZ802822 (study PRJEB30503, sample SAMEA104212359) | marine metagenome | biome: Westerlies Biome; feature: [SRF] surface water layer (ENVO:00010504) within the epipelagic zone...; material: water...
AACTAATTTATTTAGAAAAAAAGGGGTCACTGGACCCCCTGATATACTGGTGTCATTAAACCTTTATCTGGTGTGTCATCATCGTCATCATCACTAAATTGTGACCAGACTAAAAAGGCAAATAACATTGTGGTTGCTGTAACCAACATCACCAAATACCAGGAATTAATTGACCTGTTACTGCATAAGATCCCATTGCTGCAATGACTCCGATCATTGCTGCCCAACCGTTGATGCGTTCTGCGTTTTCGTTCATGATTGTTCTTCTAATGTAAGATAAAATTTAGTTTGATCTGAAGGTGAGTTCTCGTAGATGGAACTATCACCATACTCTTTGTGGTCTTTGTATCCAACCATACGACCTTTCGTATTTTGGATTGCTCCCATCATAGCAATGATCAGGAAGATTGCAGGTGGTCCAATGATAAGGGCACCTCCAATCACATAGTAAGTCAGTAGTTCAATCATTAGAATCCGAACGCGCCAAAGAAAAATACGCTACCACTGAAAGCATAAGAGACAACAGCAGCAACAAATCCAACCATAGCAGTCCGTCCATTTAGTTTCTCTGCTTTCTCTGCATAAGACTCATAACCATAACGCTCTGCATCAGTCTGAGAAATATACATTTGGGGTTCTTTAGCAAATAGATTTTGCTGTCCACGCTCATTGGTTGTTACAGTCATTTACTTTTTGTAATGTTTCTTTACATATTATATATAAAAAAAATTCCCCTGTCAAGGGGAATGATGTAGTAATTAATACTCAATTACTTTCTGTGTCAGAAGTTTCTGACTTGAGTTTGTTGATTTCTGCCAACAAAAGCATATGTTCATTCTCTAAGGATTCAAGGCGATATTGAAGTTTTTCTACAAGTTCATAGACACTTTTGCATTCAGAAATGTTTTTTTCTCCTCTATCGGAGTTGTCATAAAACCACTCCAACATTTTTGACACTTTCTTTTTCACCAATCGTCGTCTCCGAAGTTTAGATTTTCTTGACTCTCTGCATTATTTTTGCAGTAACCATGAACATCCATTTCCATCTTTTGATGCGCATCAGTATGAACACCTTCAATAATAATAAGAACCCCAAGTAGAAGAGCAGGGAGTATCCATAGTTGCGAAGAGCAGCAGGCAATACACCACTGCTTCCACTTGGGTTCACAATTCATCAGAATTTAAAGATAGAAATAGAGTTCTTTGCATCCTTCTCATTAGAAGTAATGAAGAGACCTTCATCTTCTAAAGCAAGAAGTCCTTCAGGTGCCTTGCCCGTAGGAAGGATCTGGAGGAGTTTGGGAGCAGATAAATCAGTGATGTCATAAACACCAACTGCATTTGCTCTCTCAGCACCTACGAACAGCATACGAGTGCCACCATAGGTTCCAACGGTGACGGATTCAGGTTCAACACCCTTCTTCTCAGCACGTTTGTCGTTCCAGTAACCTGCCTTCGCGATAGTATTCTCAAAGGTGTTTCCTGAGTCGTACACTACTGTACCATCCTTGTGGAAGATTGTAAACCCCCTGGATCCACCACGCTTGTGCTCACCACGACGCTTCAGTTTATAGTCACCCTCATTGGCAGTTGCGAAGTGATCATCATCAATCCAAGCAACAGCATCGGGCTCACGACGTACACCCTGACGAGAACCAACAGGAAGATAACTTCCATCTTTTGTGTCGTCGATGTCATAGAGGTCTACGGTGCCAGCAGAGAAATGGGAGATGACATTACCACTGGAATCAAGAACAACCATATGATTATTCTCTTGAAGAGTAACAACAATTTCACCTTTGTCATTGATATCAACAAACTCAGGTTCAGGATCACTAGGAGCAATGCCAGCAAGTCCACGAACATCTGCATAATTTACTTCACCATCAAGAGTCACAATAGCAACGTTACCTGCAGGATACTGAGGAATCAGTCCATCATTAAGATCTTCATCTCTCTCATTTTCAATAGCAATAGCAGCAAACTTACCATTGGGACTAATAGATACAGCATCAGGTTGACCTGTAAGAGCAATCTCCTTTACTACTTTATAGTCGAACATATCAATCACTACCACCTTGCCTGATGGATTCGTGAAGGATGATGAGGTGTTAACAGCCGCAACCGCATATCCATCGTGGATCGCCACGCTGGTTGGTTCACCGCCGACATCCACAGCAGTGATATTGGTAGGGTTAGAAGGATCAGAAATGTTAACGAAGTCAACACTTCCTTTATCCGAATTTGTGTAGGCGAGGACTTTTCCATCAGATGCAATAATCTCAGATGCAGAATCTTCACCTACACCATACTGACCGACCTGCTCAAAAGTAGGTCCAGCGATAGCAGAGGAGAGAGCGGTAACATCCGCCCCAACCAATGCTCCACCAATTACTACTGGTATCGATACCAGTTTGAGGAGCTCAAGTAACATCTCAAAGACCCTCCACAGCAGCAAGGGACTTCAGTCGAAGAGACTCGGGGAGAGGTACATAACCCAGAGAATCTGAAACTCCTTGTGCTTCTTCACTCAGCATATAACGAAGAGCAGATTTGACCGCACTAGTCTTATGTCCAGGTTCCGCAAGGATCCAGGTCAAAGAGACAATAGGGAATGCATTAACACCAGCAGGGTTAGCATCGGTTCCACGCAGTTTATCATCCAGGACGATTTGTGCAAGTCCAGCAGCAGAGGTTTCTCCACTTGCCTTCACATAGTTACCAGCACGGTTTTGAACAGCAGCCTGTTGGAACTTACCACCAACAACATAACCATAGTTCAGATAACCGATAGCACCTTCGTTGTTCTTGATAACTCCAGCAACACCAGAGTTGCCTTTACCACCAACAGTGCCAGCAGCAGGCCACTTAACTGACTTACCACGTCCCACTCTTGCTTCCCAATAAGGTGAGAAAGCAGAAAGAGAGTTGGTGAAACCAGCGGTCGTGCCCGAACCATCAGAGCGAACAGCAACAGTGATAGGACCTGCAGCACAACCGAGTTGCGACCAGTTATCAATACGTCCATAGAAGACCTTAGTAAGTTCTACTTGGGAGAGTTTGAGATCACAACCAGGCTTATTGTATGCAACGGCAATCGCACCTCCAGTCATAGGAATCTGAACCATATCACGAGAGATACCAGCAAGTTTCTTATCAGAAACTGCCTTATCAGATGCACCAAAATCAGTAGTGCCTGCTTTGTATTGTCTTACACCAGCACCAGACCCAACTGCCTGGTAGTTGACCTCATTGCCTGTCTTATCGGCATAATCCTTGAACCAACGTTGATAGATTGGAGCGGGGAACGATGCTCCAGCACCGTTCAGTCTTGTCTCTGCTTGTGCAGAAGGAGCAGCTAGGGCAAGTGTGCCTAGAGCAAGTGCAGCAATTTTCATTTGAATATCCTCGGCGTGTTTGTTTTATAATCAGAACTCGTAAGTCAGACTACCTTCGTACTTCCACTCCATATCAGCACCAGACTCGTTAGGGTTGGTGAACTCAGCCTTAAGCTTAGAAGAAATGTTATCGGTCATTTTGATCTTGGTGCCGATTTCCAGTTGTCCGAAAGAGTCAGAAGAATCTTCTCCATCCTTCATTTCCCATGCAGGTCCGAGTTCGATATAAGGCTTGAGGTTGCCGTACTTGGTCTCGTATCCTACGCGGGTCTCGATATATGACTTGTCAAAATCGCTTCCTTCACCTTTCGCACCAACTTTGGTGGTGAGGTAAGGACCAGCCATAGCAGGTGCTACAGAGGCAGCGCCCAAAACTGCCAGAGCAGAAAGTGCCAGTGCTTTTTTCATTTGTAATTCCTTTGTAATGTTTACTTGGTTATTATACCAGACCCTTTTAGATCCGTCTTTAAGTAAAAGTTAAGTTGACTTGACTTAAAGATAACAAAACCTCAGTATATAGAGCAGGTTAATCTAAATTTTACCCCAGTTAAACTTACCTTAAATTGAGAGGCATTAAAAAGGGGACCCTCGTCAGGGTCCCCGAACATCTAGATGTTTATGTGTCTATATTAAATATCAGAAGTTGTACTTCAGACCCAACTTACCACCCAGACCGAAGTCGTCTTCGTCTTCTGCGGTCAGGAAGGACATCTCACCATATACTCCAAGAGCATCGGTGACAGGGACGCCAACTCCTGCTTTACCAGAGAACTGGGTGTCAGTGTCTTCGCCATCAACAGCAACGATTGCTGGGCCAGCCTGAACGTAGTAAGAAGCAGCACCTGCTTCGCCTTCGTAGCCAACGTGAAGGTCTGTGGTCGCAGCAGTGTAATCATCACCAACCCAACCTGCATTTGTCTCTACGTTAACGTAGGGACCGGCTAGAGCAGCAGCTGGAGCAAGAGCAATAGCAGCGGCAGCTGCAGCGATAGTCGTTTTAAACATTTTTTGTACCTTTAGTTACTTGCGGAATGAATACCCGCAGATGAATAGGGACTCGACTGTCCCGTTTTTGAATACCCTTTGTTATTTTATGACAAAAGGTTAAGTATTTATACTAACAGAAGGTTAAGATTCTGTCAAGTGGGTGGGTTTTCCGTCTGTTGTGTAGAAGAACTTCCAGCAATCCGACCCAAGTAAGGATCATAGTTCATCCACTCTCGAATGTCAACATCAATACCTTGATTCTGCCAATACCCAGACAGTGCATCATGTGGACCCTTATGAAAGACTCCAATGTGCTCTGCATGAATGGTTGATCCTAGTGCAATATTGTAAAGGAATATTGGAATGGTGTATGTTTTACCAGTCTCAAGAATAGTATCCTCTGAAACTGCTCTTGGTTTAACTCCATTATCAAGTTTATACTTATCACCACGAATATGATTCTTCATCATCTTTGCAGCATGATGACGGGAAATCAAATAGGCTGCAGCAGAGAAGTCATTAACATACTTAAGATGTAGTTTGACATGAATGTCACCTGTAGTGATTGCAGTCATCTGAATACAATCCCAATCATAAGGAAGAAGACCAGAGAATTCTTGCCAAGTAAAATTCCAATACTTGACCGTAGAAAAATCTACATCATCCTCAAGGATCATACAGTACTCATCATCAGTCTCTTCATAGAAATGTTTAATTGCTTTTAGATGAGACATGCAACATCCAAGTTCTGTCTGACTTACATTATCAGGTATTCTTCCCCTCAAATGTTCAGAAGCATCATCTTCTCTTGCATCATATCCTGAGATGCGAGTATGATTATTAACATTCCAATACTTAAACTGCTCTTCCATGTAGAACCGCCTATCAGTATCAGCATCTAAGTTTAACCAATAGATTGCAGGAAGACCTTGAAGTTTATGTGTGGACTTATTCCTGTCCATTTTACTAAATGCGTGTCCATCCATCGGGTACTACATCCTTTGTATTGTGATCTTTCGTATAACCATCAGTGCCAAACCACTGTCTAGGAGCAACTACTGTGCCCCTATTAGCAAGCCATGCACCCCACCAAGAGAATGAAGAGTTGGCAATAATAAAATCAGAGCAGAGTGTCATCAGGCAAAGGTCTACCCTATTGTCTTCGTTCTCAGAGATCAGGAAACGATCTCCAGAGAACAACTCTTGCTCATTACACCATACAGGATCATCTGAAAACACAATCACATTACGATCACCATCAAAGTGCTTGAGTGCTTCTTCATAATACTCAAGAGTACATGGAGGATGGTTAGCACTATTAGTTACATAATCTGTGCGACGAACATGAAGAGCAATAGGATTATCTACAGTCTTAATCATCTCCTTACAAGGATTTAAAATCTCATCAGTGAAAGTAAACTCCTCACGGATTTCACCTTCAATATGTTTGAAGTATTTTTCTGTCTGAAAATATCCTTGCAAACTTACGTTGTCTGGACACCTAACTAACAGTTCACTATCAAAATGAAAATGTCTTTCATGGACTGTAGTTGCTTGACCACTATCTAATAGACCAATATTGGTTCTTAGATCAAATGAATCAAACAATTCTGTCCGAAGCATATTACCAATCCCATCGTTCACTGCATCAGTGTAGAGAGGAATAGTAACATTTGTTCCAATAGATCTTGCTATCCCTTTAAGAGCAGCATACTGGAACATCTGATTACCAAGACGACCCATTCGTCCTAGTGCATTGAATCCTAGCATTTTAATTGTTCTTACGTGTTTTCAGATAGTCCTGGTTCTTATAATACTCTTGAAGTTGTGCTTTGTCAAACTCCATTAAAGTATCATGCAGGTTTTTGTTGTTCTGGATAAATGGATTTGTGAACCAAGAGTTATTGGTTCTTGCATGTTCCATGTGATATACATGTGCATCCAGCCTACACACATTATATCCTAGTTTATGGAATCTAAAGTATCTTTCATCATCCTCATACCCATATGCAATGAAGTTTTCATTCTCTAGTCCACCTTCAATATATTTTTTAGTGGAGAAGAACTGGCAGAATCCATACTTAGCATCATAGACCCTAGAACTCTTTCTAAGAATAGAGAGATCATAGTCGCCATTGATAAACTCAGATACTAGTTCATCCGTAGCAAAGATTTGAAACTGCCAGTCACCATCACCATAAGGATATACAACATCACAATCACCAGAAGTAATTTTTTCTTCAGATGTTACATATGATTCTAATGGAAGTAGAATATCACAGTCATAGTTTACCACAACATCTGTGGTAGTCACCATAACCATATCATTCAACAATCTGGTGCGATGAAAATATTCTTCTTGGTTCTCCTCAAAGACATGCGTCAATCTATCTGCTTTATCCCCAACACATTCTCTAATTTGAGGTAATGCTTTCTCAGCAAACACAGAAGTTTTATCAGATTCTTTTATGATGATCTGACAATCTGTATTATCAAGAAGATAGATTGAACTTACAATAACATTTCTAAGTCTATCATCCGTTTCAATCCTGAGAGGAACAATAAAAGTAGTGTTAGATAATCTCATTATACAGACTTCCAACCTTCAGGAATCAAATCATCCATATGATAGTGATCATACTGTGGACCAAACCACTTCTTAGGTGCAATCACAGTCTTATCAGGATTATCAATCAACCATGCACCCCACCAAGAGAATGAACTGTTGGCGATGATAGCATCAGTACAGAGAGACATTAAACACAGATCAGTCCAGGGTACTCTCTGTCCGTCATCCAGTTCGTCAGTGCTCTCAGAGAGAATGAAACGATCTGGTTTAAAGAAGTCCTGCTCCTTACACCATTCAATAACATCAGAGAACACAACGACAGGGATATCATCAGGAAACTCTGCAAGTGCTTTCTCATAATAATCAAATGTACAGACAGGATGTGCTGCTTCTAAGTTCACATATGCCCAAGGAAGTTTGGGATCACCACGACGAATGTGTAGGAAGATCTTACGATCACTCTCAATACTATCCATCATTTCTTTACAAGGTTTGTAGATGGAGTCCTGGAACTGAAAGTCCTCCCGAAGTTCTTTCTCTACATTCTCAAAATATCTTTCTGTCTGAAAATATCCATCAAGATTTACATTATCAGGACACTCATTAAAGAGTTGTTCGTTAAAATGAAACTCTTTCCAAATAGCCCAAGGAGTATTTTCAGGAATACCATGATGCTCTTCAGTAGCACCAGTCATCTTGAATGTTTCAAACATACAATAGTTGTTCTCACATCCACATTCATCCACTCCAGATGTACCTGGAGGAGGGACAACCCAATCAAACCCACGATTAGCAGCAATGCCTCTTAGAGAGGCATATTGGAACATCTGGTTGCCAAGACGACCAGACTTACCAAGTTTATTAAACGATAGCATCAGACATACTCCTTCTTCATTTCATTATATACCTTTCTAATACCAACATCAATAGTGGTATTAGGAACCCACCAGTTTAAAATATAATTGTCTGCTTCATTTCTTTTGTCCAACTGAACACTGTCCTTTGCTAGACCAGGTTTGATCTCAATATCATAATTACCATCAATAGCAAAACATCCTTTAATGATAGAGGCAACTTGTTTGATTGTTTCTGACCTGAATGATGTAATGTGAAGTGGATCTTCTGGTTTAAAGTCAGTATAGTTTTCCATAACCGTCTCTAATGCTTCACAACAGTCCTCAGCATAAAGGAACTGACGTTCTTCAGTACCATCAGTCATCATCTCAAATTGACCCTCTTCAAATCCCTTACGGATGAAGTCAGTGATCACATGAGCCTTCTCCATATCTTTTTCAATACCATAAACATTCCAGAACTTAACAGTCAGTCCTTTGAGTGCAGTGGTATGAAGTTCACCAACACGCTTCATTACACCATAAGGAGAGTAACTCATGTTACTCATTTGAGATGAAGCAAAGACAAATCTCTTCTTATATTTGCCAAGTAAACGAAAAGTATTTGCCATCATGCGAGTATTGTTATTCACAAACTCAAACGTATGCTGATACTTTTTGAGGTAACGTGAACCACCCACATCAAAGGCAAGAAAGAAAACAAAGTCGGCACCCTCAATTGCCTTCTCTATGATAGTGCTTGGTGTCACCCTCAAATCATATTGAACACCATTTACAATATCAACATCTGTCACATTATGTCCCTTATCTTTTAAGTAATCAGATAGATAAGCACCGATCTGTCCAGCAGATCCTAGGATTGTAATATTCATATACTCAAATCAATTGCCGTAAGTGTGGTTTGCTACAAAAACTTTAAAGTTCCAGTTGTGTTTTTCATACTCTAGATTATTAATGACTTTAGCATTATACCCAAGAGAAGAATCAGGAGTAAACATTGGACACCCTTCTTCGGTGATCCTTTGTAAGTTAGAATAGATTGTACCATATTTATCCATCACATCGGAACCCCCCCATGCAATGATATCAAGAATACCATAATCCTTCACTCCAGTTTGAATCCAATCTGGACCAGGTTGAACATCAAAGACATGTAGTTTACTTTGATCATAATCCTCAAACTCACCAGGAGGTTGTAAGAATAAAAGATCACTTCTCATACGAATCACATAGTCATACTTAAAGTTATTTTCTTCCTCATATTCTTTCTTCAGTTTGATTGCTTGCTCAATACCATAGAACATAGAGATCTGATGATCCTTTGGATGAGTTGCGTGCCATTGTATTCTCCAAGTATCAGAGAACATGTGCTCAAAGTTTCTTGGACGTTCATAAGAAATCTTTTTTGGTTTCCAGTTCTCATCAATCCATTCCTTAATCCCAGCATCTGGCCAGGTTCCTTGACCAACATCTGATCTAAACTGAGATCCAACTAATGATTCATCAAACCATAAATGTGCAAAAACATCTACATCATTTTGACCTAAACGGAAATGTTGTTTATGGTTTTCATGGCACTCAAGAATACTTCTAGGTCTTCCTGAATAACAAAGGGCAATTCTTGTCATGGTAACATGTGGGGGTAATCTGTACAGATGCCATATGGCACTTCATCTTTAATATGTGTTTTAAAACTATCTACCATCTCCCAATCAAGAAGTGGAATGATAGTTTTGTCATCAAAAGTTTGTTCTATATCATGCAACCAAATTTTTTTATTTGATGTGTATGAATATGGATCACCAGTGTGACAAAAGGATTGGAATATTTCACAGGTCTTTGCTGCTTCTACATTTTTACAATGCAACCAAAGATTATCCTGTCTCTTAAAGAACCAATTCCAAGTTACTTTATATTGTGGTTCGTCATGACCCAGCCAAAACTCACCATCAATATCCCATACATCAATCTCTACATCATACCCATTACCAAGAGCACAATCAATGTAACTAGGAGCATTCTCTCTACCAGGAACTCGTCCTCGGATATTACCTCTGTGAGATATAATTCTCATACTTCCTCAATGCGTAATGATTTATCCTCAATAAAGAGATCATAAAATGGTTTATCAACACGGAGTTCATGATACTTACATCCCCAATCTGACAGTTGTTGTTGTGTCAGATTAGTCCAATCAATTTGTTTCCTACTACCTCTTGCTGTCCAATACACAATCGTATTTCCTTGGTCATACAATTGATTAATTTTATCAATGTTATTTTGAATTGGTTTTGCTTTGGTGTAATCGTGAGTTGTTCCAAAATCTGTAGATGATTCTCGATTACAAATCGTTTCATCAATATCAACATAAATCACTTTCATTGATACATTTTTCTCCTATGTTTTTCACTGGGACATTTGTCTATCTCATCAACCTGTTCACTCGTAAGGAAATTAGTTTGCCCAAGAACCTTAGATCCAATAAAAATTTCTGCAGATTTTTCACACATCATTGTGGATGCAATACATTCTTTATGAGAAGAGGATGCTGTTATTATACCATGGTTTTCAAGTAATATCAATTTAGGAAAGTATTGATACTCTTCAACAAATATAGTTACATACTTTTTAATTTGTTCAAGTAATGGTTTACCTGGCATTGCATAAGGAACTACACAAGACTTAGCACCATTCCTCACTACCTGATCAGGAAATAACCTATGATCTGCAAAAGAATAAATCTGCTCAGAGCACAGCACCTGCATGGTCTTTGCTGGATGAGTGTGAGCTACAAAATTAATATCTTCAAACTCTCTCAAGATCCATGCATGAAAACCAGTTTCAATACTTGGTTTTAATCCTAATGAATCAAAGGGCACCCCCGTCATCTTACATGCAATCATCTCAGATTTTCCAAGTTTGGTCAATGAAGCACCACTTGCTTTCATCCAAAAACTGTCATCATCTCGCACAGAGACATTCCCTTCACCACAAATGGCAAAAGAACTCAATGCCCATGCAAGTTCTAGTATTGAGGTATCCATTTGAATAAAAATTTGGATAGTTTATTTAGATCTACTTTCCAAGGTGAGTTTAATCCTCCAGAGATAGATAATGATCCATCACTCTCAACAGATTCTTCTTGCTTGTCAGTAAACTCAGTATACTCGAAATGAGTAAGATCTGTATGTTCCATAGAATACCCAAATCTAAAATTCACATCAAAGAAAGTTGGACTATCAATAGAGAAAACTTTAGTTTCTGGTGGAGAGAATATGACATTACACATTCCACCACCAATTGGACCTGCAACATACTTTGCATTCCTAAACATACCAACCTTTTCTTCCATTGTCAAGTTCTCGCAGAACACTTCTTCAAAACCCCAACTGATAAACATCTCTGCAACTTCATCTTCGTTAACACACTTACGACGTTCCGTATAGTTCGTTCCGATGTTTGATGTGTCACCATTTAACCAGGTGCGACGAGAGATATAAATCTTTTCAGGGCCCACATAGTCACTCTTCATCTGATTAACGACATCAAATACTCCTTTATGTGGACGACAATTAGATAATCCATTATGTGTCAATGATGATGAAATACATACACTATTATACATCACATCCGTATCAAGAAATACCACATCTTTTTTAGTGATCCCTAACATCTCAAGACTATCCCACACAAATGGATAAAGATCATCTTGTCCCTCTGGAGGACTGACTAGTAGTTTCATGTCAGGATGAATATATTTTTCATTGAAGTAAGAATATAGATATGGCAGAGTATCATATATGAAATGATAATAGTTTGACATGTTATACGCAAAGTAGAACATTGGAACATCACAAGTCTTTCCTAAGGGAATATGCTCTATCTCATAATTCATACCACTAGTTTCATATACAGTTCCTCTATCAAGAGACATAAACTTTTCTCTGAGAGGAAGATATAATCTTTTATTTGTATAAGAATATACAAGAGGTAATGGATAATGTTTTGATAGTCCAGTAATTTTTACACAACTAAAATATGCAACTTCTATAGTTCTACCACTTTTATCCGTAGTAGATATTTTTCTCGTAGGACCATGGTCCCAATATCTAATTGGTAAAGTAATCTTCATTATATGTGTAAGGATGCCAAGTCACTTTGTTAAAAAATTTCTGCCAGTACCGATATGTTTTTAAATCATTTGGTGTTCCCCAACAGATGTAATGATCAATCTCAAAATTCTTTACATTATATCCCAACTCAATTGCTTCATTCAAAAGATTATCAACATAGAATTCACCATTTGTTCTTTCATCTTTTTTGTAAAGATTCTCTAAAGAATTAAAATAGACCTGCTTGTTTCTAAAGAACATTGTACCGACAATAGCATATTCATCTACAGGGTTTGTTCCTGTAAAGTTCTTTACATTTACTTTAGTAACATTTCCAGATGCATCCACATCCAACCAAGAATACATATCAGGATTATGATGTGCAGTGTAGTTATTCTTATAACTCCAAACTACAATATCATTATCCAGGTCTTCAATTAAGTCAGCAAACTTATCAGAATCATATAATGCGCCATTATCACATGCAGATAAAATAATTGAAGACTCATCATCAATCTCATCTACTATCTTTGCAGTGGTGCAAGCTTGACCTTCAGTTACCTCATCAATCCATATAACATTTCCAAAATCATCAATAGGAAGCATACTCATATGAGATCTTAAACAAGCAAACACTGTCTCATCTGTTTCAGGAAGACAGTGTAGTGCTCTATCAACCATATACTGCCCGTTAATTTCAATAAAGGGTTTGGGAATACCATATCCTTCTTTAGAGAATCTACTTCCTGCTCCAGCCATCGGCAATGCTGTTGTGCAGTTCTTAATTTTTAATGGTTTATTTCCTTCCATTACTGCACGATAGTAATCAGACCATTGCTGATACATCTTTACATCTAGTGGTGTTCCCCACTGAAGCATATTTGGGACCTCATATACAGTGTTGTATAATCCATCCCTGATCATCAGATTGTGAACCAAACTAACATAATATTCTCCATTAATATTGACATCATCATCAATCAACTTCTGAAAGTAATACTTTACATACTTACCTTTTTTGAAATAATAAGTTCCAGTCGAAGCATACTCCGACATCTTGTCGTCAGTAAATGGTCTCTTCTCACGAATCTCTTCGATTTGATATGACCCCAGTCTCAATCTACAGAATGCATAATTATCACCACCCAACATATGAGGATGAAATCCTGTATATGAAACTACGCATCCATCACATTGAGTATCATCTACATGAGATTTAAAATCATCATAATCCCAGTTCATAGAAAAATCACAGTAATTTACGATGACTTGCTCCTCATCATCGATGTCCTTCAATGCCTGAAGAACACTGTGAACTGGACCTAACTTGTGAGGATCAATAACTCTAATCGAAGATCCCTCAGGGAGTTTATGAAGTAAGAGACCTGCAACATCAGTTTCATCATGATGCTTTCTGTTCAGTATACACACAAATTCAGAATCTTTTGGATAAAGATCAATGATGTGTTCGATAACAGTTTTACCATCAATCTCTAAAAGATACTTCGGTACTGTGTATCCAGCATCCATGAACCTGCGGCTCATACCAGACATAGGGATAACAACTTTCATATTAATCTCCTTTAATTACTCTATAACTGTCTTCATCAAAATGTTCTGTAGAAAATTCAAATAACTCAGATGATTCAACAGCAATCATCTGATGCCTCAGTCCACGATAGATGTGAAATTTATCTCCTGGTTCTAGGATGCAGTCATTTGCTTTTGCCAGGTCATCACTATCTCCATAGTATAATAGTATTCTACCAGACTGCAGATAAAATGTTTCATCCTTTAAGTTATGATAGTGCCATGAACACCTCTTTCCTTCATCAAAGAAAAGAAGTTTACCACAATACTCATCGGTATTGACAATCCATTTTTCATATCCCCATCCTTTAGGGACATGTTTAATTTCTGAAGAAATCATCGGAGTGTATTCCTTTATCATCTACGTAATAATCACCAGAAGGTTTTCCAAGAAATAATTGATGATACTTACATCCCCACAAACTTAATTGTATCTCAGTAAATTCATAAAATTCTTTTTTTGCCAGGTCTGCATTATTTTTATACCTACCCATTCCTCTGGCAGTGAGATATACGATGGTATTTCCATCGTCGTATAGTTTATTTATTTTATCAATACGATCCTGAATTGGCAGTGCCTGCTCATATCTCATCTCATCTGTAGGACCAGGAGTGCATATAGTACCATCAATATCAATCACATATCTCATTTACATCCCTCTCAGATAATACATAAGTTCCAAAATGTGTTACAGCAATCGCAGCTGCTTTATTTGCATAAGGTATTGCTTTCTCTATTTTAGCATACAAGAGATAAAAGTAAACAAGTGCAGATAAGAAAGTGTCACCGGCACCACAAACATCAAATACTCCTACTCCAACTCCTGGATAGTTTACACCTTGATAATCTGCACCACCAGAACCTTTGGTTACAATTAAATTATTAGATTTAGTTTCTAATTTAGAATATTCATCAGCATTTATTTTAACATATGCATTATCTGTGGGTAATACTTTTTTCTTACTATCAATAAAGACAGGTCCATCAAACCACTCAACCAGTTCAAACATTCTCTCAGTTGTAATAAATCCCTTATCATAATCCGATATGACAAGGGCATCAAAGTTATTTTCTGGTAGATCATAGTCAAGAGGTTTAGTAGGATTCTCTACGTCAACTCTAAGAAGTTGTTGATTATACCTTTCGTCAATAAATCTACGTTTAATAATCCTTTCTTCTTGAGTAAGGATGTAAACCTCAACTCCAAATGACATGAGATTTTCTCTCACATTCCATGCCATCCCCATTTGCCTTTCTACTCTAGTTTTCTTAAGAATAGGTACTGGTGCTTCTGGATTAAGTCTTTCACATATCCCATAAACATATTCATCGGTACAACTATCTCCGATCAATAATACTTTGAATTGTTTTTGTTGTGGCATAATCACCTATTCGATCAAAGAATCTAAGTTCAGCAGCATAATAAGATCCAATTACAGACTTTTCTTTCCAGTCTGATCCTACGATCATTATATCAGGTTTATATGATTTGATCATATTTTCTAACTCTTCGTCACACGAAAAAGTATCGACACCATCTACTGCTTTTAAGTTTTCAAGAAAAAACTTTCTTTCTTCTTGACTATGTATAGGTCTGGTAGGACCTTTCTTTTCCTTTACTCTATCATCCGTATCAATCCCAACTAATAAAAAGTCTCCCAAACTTTTTGCATAGTTCAAGAGTTCAATGTGGCCTCGATGTAGAATATCAAACGTTCCGTTGACGAATATTTTCATAAACATATTGAAGAGATTTTTGTAGTCCGTCAAGTTCAAGTCCTAACTTTAAAAGTTCACCACCACTTCCACAGTATGCTCTATCATTACCAGATTCTAGAACATCAATAGGAACTTCATAATCAGAAAGATTATTAATCATTCCAGCAACCTCTGAAAGCAAAGTCACTTCTGAATAAACAAGATTAAGTTCTTTAGGAAGATTGCTACCACTCTTAAGGTAAAGGTCAATAACTTTGAAGGCATCACGAACACCAAAGAAGTCCATGAACTTATCTTTGAATACTACAATCTCACGTTTGTTGATGTAATTGAGAATATTTGCAGTAGTGAACATATTACTTGGGGCACATGCACCAAATACATTAAAGAATCTCAGGTTATATACATGATTAAGTTGACGACAACGTTGAGTAATCAGATACTTTGAGAGTCCATAGTAATCAGTAGGAATTCTTTCACCAAAGTTTTTTTCATCTACTTTAAAGATATCATCCTGACGACCATATGCAGCACCACTACAGATATTAATCATTGGAATCTTTTGTGCTGCTAGATTCTCAAACATCATCATGTTATTGTAGAAGTCATCAGCAATATCCGCACGGACACGACGACCACCACGAATAGCAGCATGAATAATAAAATCAATCTCCCGATGACGGAAGAAAGAATTTACTGCATCAAAATTTGAGTAATCAATATTGTAACATTGGACAGAATGATCTTCTTCTAGGAGAGGAATAATTTCTTTTCCTAGATTACCACGATTTCCAGTGAATAAAATTTTCATCGTCTAAGATTAATGTAAGATGGTTTTTTAGAGTACAAGAATTTTTCAATATCAACTTCTTCCTTACTCTCAGGTCTAAACACTTCAATACCAGGAAGTGATTCTAAGACCTTTGTGTCCTCACATGCATAGTGAGAGAACCCACAGGGTCCATAGTCGTCATCACGACCACTACCCACTAGTTTAACAGGGATTTGTTCATGATGCAAATAGTTGCGGATGAACTCAAACGGACGATACAGAACAAAAGGAGTAATGGAATAGCACACGGGGATCTTACCTTCCATAGCAAGACCCACACCCATACCAATCATCAGTTGTTCTGCAGCACCAGGATTAATTACCCGATCAGGATAATCTTCTCTCAGGTGATCGAATACTCTATATCCAACATCACCAACAAGAAGAAAGATGTCCTCATTCTTCGCCATTTCCTCAGTCAGGAGTTCTTGAAATCTACGTCTCATAATGATGCAATAGCCTCCTTATATTGTTCTTCAGTAAAGTTAGTATAGTGTGCATGAAGACTATCATCAAGTCCAAAGTGATTCACTTTAGTTCTGTGGAACTTAAGATTGGATGGACAAAATGCATTCATTCTCTGCTCAAGTAAAAGAATATTGATTGCATCATATGCTGCCCATCCATTCGCATTCACATGAACTGAGATGTTATTTACACCTGCATCATTAATGTACCTCAGTGCCTCCCATACAGACCCCTCAGTGCTCTCTCCATCAGAGATCATACAATGAACATGTCTATTGGGATTAGCAATAGCACGACCAACTGAAACACAAATACCCATACCCAGACTACCAGTGGAACAATGGATATGATTTAATTCATTGCGTTTAGGATGCTCTCCATACTTATCAAGGAGTTCTTGAGCATCAAGTCCATAATACTTCTCAAGAACAACGTAGAGTGCTACTACAGCATGTCCATTAGATAAGATAAAGATGTCATCTTTGTTCTTGTTCTTGTAGATATCATCAATGATATGAAGGCATGAAAAATAACTCCCTAAATGGTGAAGTTTATTTTCATAACAAATATCAAGGAGTCTACGATAAAGTTTCTTCATCAATAAACGAGCATACAATCTGCTTGGAGTTTTTCAACAGTCCTTCCAAATCCTTTTAAACGATCAGAAATCTTATTGAAGTTCTCTGCCATCATACCACGTTCTTCAAAATCATGCACCTCTACATAGAGACCATCAATTTTTGTTAATGCTTCTTCAAAAGATTCTTCAAAAATAATTTCATTCTCAAATCCCTCAATATCCATCTTAACAAATCCAATACGACCCACATCAAGAGAGTCAATAATACTATTAAGTGTTTTCGTCTTTACCTTAACAGTCTTACCACTATGAGGATCTGTTCTATGAGAGATGAATGAGTTCATTGTAGAGTTACGTTCATGAATATTAAACTCAGCCTCACCATCTTCTGTTCCAACGGCGATGTTATGTGCCTCAATATTTTTAATACCAGCAAGATCCACCAACTCATTAAGAAGAACAAAGTGTGAAGGAGTTGGTTCTACTGAGAATACCTTTTCACATACAGGAGCAGCAAAGATAGAAAACAATCCAATGTTTGCTCCAAGATCAATTAGATTAATCTCTTCCTGGTCCTTGAGAAACCAGTAGAAGTCAGTATTAAACTGCTTTAGAATATGAACTACACACGAATGTTCTGCAAAGGCATGATTTTTATAACTCTCTGATGATGAAAGATCAATCACATTTCCCGCAATGTCGGAGAATTTAAGAAGATTTGTCATGATGTTACTTTATGAATGTATTGTAAGGGTTCTTCAGCAATCACGGTCTTCATCCACTCACGAAGACCACCGTGCTCTTTATTTAGTTTTGCGGCAGCAGAACCACCAGCTTGATGCATAACTTTAATGCACATTGGATCTCCTGTTTTGGGATCATCAAGGTAAAGTGCATCATCTTTCACATAGATCTGTGCCCAACTTTCCCAGTGATTATTATTTTCACCCCAAGTATTACAAAGACCATAAGAAACATTTGTTCCCATAGCATCAATAATTTTTGTAGTGTATTTTCCTGAGTGAAAGATCTGATTTAAAGTGTCTTGCTCATCACCAATACCATGAGCATATGGATTTACTTCATCTTTAATTCTCTTTGCCTCTCTATTCAGTTCATGCCATTCATGCCAGAACTGCTTATTGTTTGAGGCAATTAAACCAGCATTAATAAATTTTTGAACTGGAATATATTCTCCATTTCCAAATGGAGGTAGATGCATAATAGTAATGCCTGGATGAGAACTTGCTTTATCTAATGAGTTGTTGTTACGAACTCCAATAATGTCCTCATCACTTTCAAATAGTTCAGTCATCGGTCCAGTTACAACACAGTCACCATCAATATGGACAACCATATCATAGTCATCAACAAAAGGAAGACAACTTGGTGGCATCATCCACACATTATTCAACCAAGGATCTTTCACCATTGCTTCCTTAGTTGCCTTTGTATCAAACACAAAGAAATCTACATCCGAATGAAAGTATTTGAATGAGTTTTTAAGTTCATCCAAACCAATGTAATCAATGTAATCATCAGTAACCCAAGTTGTTACAGCAATCTTTTTCATTTCTCCCCCATAATCATAAATGCGTTATTTAAATCAATACCTGATACAAAGACATTCTTATATCCCCTATCAATCATGTAATCATAAATGAATTCAGGTTTCAAGCAGTGCTTATGTCTTCTATTGTTCCAAGGTCTCCAATACTTCTGACTATAATCAGGAAGATAGAGGAACAAAATACCTCCCAGTTTGAGTCTTGCATACCAATAATCCATTGTAGCAACCCAATCAGGGACATGTTCTAGACAATGACTAGAAAAAATGTAGTCAGGTTCAATAGGTGGAAGATTATCTGCTTCCCATCCATTATCAAATGATAGGTCAATAGGAACAGAATCTGGGAAAGCCCATTCCTTCTTCATACATCCAACATCATATCCATACCCACTACAAACATGCTTGGCGAATGGAATAGCAAACTGTGATGCATTCCCTATAGTTTGAAAGTGTGGATAGGTGTCACCTTTATACTCTACTACTTGCATATCATCTCATGTGGGGTACTGAATAGATAATCAATCTCAGTTTTGTTCTTCTCATTATGTGCAATAATTACATACTCATCATAAGAAGTATCCAAGACATCTATAATATAATTTAGAGATGTATTAATTGTATACACACTCTTTGCTTTCTCAAAAACTTTACACCAATCAAATAGAGTAAACCCCTCAATGTATTGAAGTTCTACCGCAGGGAGATTATAGTTTTCTGGTTTCAGTAAATCACAATCCCTATTTTCATTGTAGAGATTGTTGATGAATACAAACTCAGAATCATCTTTGAGACCAAGAACATTATAGTACAAGTCATCTTCTTTTTCAAAGTTACGATCAAACTTAAAATAATCTTGCCAGTCTGAATAATCAAGTCCAACCATTGAATACTTAGAACTCATAATTTTACCATCATTATGAGTCATATCTGCCGTAGCAGTACTGATGAAAGCACCATTCTCTTCAACTACTGCTCCAGCACCACGATCATAGATATCTTTTCCTATGAAATCATCATCAGTTGTAGGAAAATCAATGTCTTTAATGTAGTCTTTAATCCAGTAGATGTCAGGTCTTAATGGCCAAATGATTTGATAACCATTCTGCATCATCACTCTAGCAATTTTCTGGCAAAAGAAAACATCACCGATGCCAGCAGGTTGCTTAATCAAACAAGGTTTCATACGTAAGCTACTAGAATATAATCATCATCTGGATTGATAGATTTATAATAAGTAAACTTATATTCTGGATTGATATCCAAAATTCTTGCCTTTAATTCTTCTTGAGACCCACTAAAGTAGATGGGAATATCATCAATAACAATTGTATGGTCCTTGATGTGATGATCTTTGATCATATCAAGTTCTTCCATTGTCGGAACACCACCACCCTCAGCATGTGCATCCAACCAGAAACAAGCTTTCTGATCTACCTTCTTAAGAATTTCTTTTACACAATCTCTAGAGTCACCCAACCAAAGATTAACATTATCATTGTCTTTAAACTTTTCAAGGCAGTGATTATATCTTTCTTCTGATAGTTCACAACTAAAAATCTGTTCAAATCCCAGACCAACAGCATAGTTTACTGCATCACCCATGTAAGTTCCGGTTTCAACAAAGTGCTTACAGTCTCTACCAATACCAAAATCTTTAAAGATATAGTAGAAAGAATGAATACCTTCCTTCAGTGCCTGTTCAAATACTTCTCTAGTCATTTTGTTTCTCCGTTAAAATAGTTTTCATAAATGAAGTCTTCCAATATCTCCATTTTCAATGCTCTCTCAAAATTGTCTTTGACTGCATCCATTTTATCATAATACACATCCTCAGTCAAAGATTCAATATCAAAACTGTCTTCAAGGATGATCATACCTTCAGTATTAAACCATTTTCCAACAGAGGGAGTACCATAATAAATTGGAATAGTTCCAGTTAAAAAACAATCAAGAAGTTTTTCACTGAAGTATTGATCATTATTCTCAATAGCAACTGAAAACATGTAGTCCGCAAGTGCATCTTCTTTGTATTCTATTTCATTAAAACCACGACCAAACAAAGGAGCATAATCCTTTAATTGATCTAGCATATGCAATCTCTGTTGGTGTCCAGGAAGATGAGATTTGTTTGATGCTAAAATAGAAATCAATTTATCCTTTGGATAAATTTGAGGTTTACGAATCCAAGATCCGTTACCAGGAATCCAACAAATTCTATCATGAAGAGCACATAGTTCTTCACTCCAAGTAAAGATCTTATCATAAGCATTCATATACTTATCAAGATTGTTTTTAATATCCTGAATAAGTGGTTCTACTAACCAACAACACTCTAAGATGATTCCATACTTCTTCTTACTTGCATTGTCTTGCAGTCCTGCAGGGATGAACCTATCAATATAAAATGTTTCATCGTTAGGAGTTAAGTTAGTAAAAGTAAGTTGTTGCTTACCTTCGCCCTCATGAATCCACTTAATATACTTTGACTCTTTACCATGAGTTGTATATCCTTTATTTCCATTAGTAAGATGAATAAAGGTATCATTCAATAATTTAAAATTTTTCATTTCAGTAAATACTTTTCTTTATTGAAAGGTTCCAGTTCTCTATTATTTCTCAAGAAAATAGAATCACCCCATCCTTCTTGTTGATATGAGTCTGACATCTCTGCTAATTTAAATCCTCTTTCCACCAACCACTGTGCAATAGCTTCATGAGTAGCACCCGTATTGTTTCTATCATTAAGAGAAGTTTCTATAAAGATCATATTAATGTACTTAATGTGATCTTCAAAACCTTTTAAGATCTCAAGTTCTGCTCCTTCTGCATCAATATTTAAGAAGTCATATTGATTCATATCAATATTATTTTCTTGAATTAATGTAGATAATTTTTTAGTTATTACATTTACAAAGTTACCACCTGCCAATTTCATTGACAGATGATTTGAATATGCTACTGGATTTAAAGTCGAACAATCATTTGCAAGATAAAATTGCTTTTCTAATCCATCTTCACTATAAACGCATTCATTAAAAGAAAGGTATCCACACCTGTCAGCAATTGGTTTTGACATTGTATCAAAAACAAATTCATTTGCCTCAACACCAATTACTTTATCTCCAACCAACTTACTATAACAATAATGCTCTACAAAATCCCACATTCCAACATGAATGACTCCTCTAACATCAACATTCAGTCTTTCAAAACTACCAACATAGTTGATATTGTCATGAAGAGGGTGTGGATGAAATCCAGTCTCCTTATCATAAGAAGCATAAGGTCCTAATTTACTCATATTAAACGGGGTGATAAAAAGGAACGTAGTCGTCAGATTCAATCTGAGAATTAATCCAAGAATAAGTTTTACTAATACCCTCTTCAAGGGTCTGAGAATAGTCCCATCCAAGTTCTTTACGGATTACATCATTATTAGAGTTGCGTCCACGAACTCCAAGAGGTCCATCAATATGAATCTTGGAGACTTCCTTATTAGCAACCTTAGCAGCAGTATCGACTAGTTGATTGATAGTAACCATCTCTTCAGAACCAATATTCACAGGACCCATAAATTTACTATCCATCAATCTTCTAGTTGCTTCAATGCATTCGTCAATGTACAAGAAGGAACGAGTCTGTAAGCCGTCTCCCCACACTTCGATTGCTCCACCTGACTCCGGGAGGTAAGCGACTTTACGGCAGATTGCAGCTGGTGCCTTCTCTCTTCCACCGTCCCAGGTTCCTTCAGGACCGAAGATGTTGTGATAGCGAGCAACCCTAACAGGAATACCATGGTTCCTGTTATAAGCAAAGTAAAGTCTTTCGCTAAAGAGTTTTTCCCAACCGTACTCCGAATCAGGGTTAGCAGGGTATGCAGATTCTTCACGGCAATCGGGGTTATCGGGGTCTAGTTGATTGTGTTCTGGATACATACATGCTGATCCAGAATAGAATATCTTAGTTGGTTGCAACCAGAAAGGACGATTTGCTTCTGTCCACTCTTTTACCT
>ERZ802822.708-NODE-708-length-22684-cov-12.420091_pt1 | contig 22684 bp, 23 predicted proteins | sample MGYA00345649_ERZ802822 | MGnify/ENA primary metagenome ERZ802822 (study PRJEB30503, sample SAMEA104212359) | marine metagenome | biome: Westerlies Biome; feature: [SRF] surface water layer (ENVO:00010504) within the epipelagic zone...; material: water...
CCTTCAAAAGAACCAAATGCCTTGTCAATTGCTTGAGTTAATTCAGCAGACATTTCTCCAGCGTCTGGCCCCATGATTTCCCAAAATAAGCAGTGATTGTAGTATTAGCTCAGCAGTGGCATTGGAGTTACCGATTACCAGGAGAAGATGGCGAGTTTGGAAACGTAAGTGCTAAGCTAATTACTGACGAAAATCCATTTGGTATGGATTATGATGATCCTGTGGGTCAAGATGACATACTTATAAGCAGTCCAGAGCTTCATCTCCCTCTCAATGTTCCAGTAAATTTAAACCTTCGTGCGAAAGACGTATTGCACAATTTTACTGTGGCTGAGTTCAGAGTAAAAATGGATATGGTGCCAGGAATGGTGACTAGCCTTTGGTTTACTCCAACAAAATTAGGAAGGTATGATCTTCTTTGTGAAGAATTATGCGGAATAGCTCATCATGCAATGAGGGGTGCGGTTATAGTGGACGAGGTCCAAGATTTTGAGAATTGGGTTGCATCTCATCCAACTTTAAATGATACACAAGTACGCATGGCTTATGATGCAGATCCAGGTGCAGCAGCATCTCAATATGCAGTGTGTGCAGCATGCCATGGACAACAAGGTGAAGGAATGGTGGTTTTAAATGCACCAAAAATATCTGGTCAGAGTGAGTGGTATTTAAGAAAGCAATTAGAAAACTACAAGAATGGCGTACGAGGCACCCATAAAGATGATGTTTACGGACAACAAATGGCGCCAATGAGTATGACTTTATTTAATGATGAAGCCATGGATAATGTTATCTCACATATTCAAAGTTTTCCTGATAATCCAGCACCAAAATCCATTACTGGTGATATAGAAAAGGGGAAAGAGACATATGCAGTATGTGCATATTGCCATGGGCAACAAGGTGAAGGAATAAAGGCGATGAATGCACCTCGAATGTCCGGCATGACAGATTGGTACCTTGAGAGACAATTACAAAATTTCAAAAAAGGGATAAGGGGTCAACATCCTGAAGATTATTATGGAAAACAAATGGGATTCATGGCGAGAATATTACAAGACGATAAGAAAATTAGAGATCTTGTGGCTTACATGAATACATTTTAAATTATTTATTAAATTTTACTAAAGACTTTCTGCCTTTTTTTGAAAAGCATCTGCTATTTTATTTAAACCAAATTGAAAAGATTTTTCCATAATTAGATTTAAAAACTTATTTTTAATTTCAAAATCAACATCAAATTGAACTTCAGTAAAATTGTCTTTTTGTATAAATTTCCAGTTATTTTCAAGATGTTTTAAAGGTCCACCAATATTAGTTACATGTATTGAATCGTTTTTTTTATCATAACGAACATCACTTTTATAAGTGTCCACAAAAGGTTTTTTACCAATAGTAAGATCTGCAATAATTGCTATCTCATCTTCTTTATCTTCTTTTTCATAAACTTTTGAATCTATGCAAAAAGGGATGAACTCAGGATATTTTTCAATATCTAAAACAAAATTGATTAATTTTTGTTTTTCACGATTTATCTGCCTAGTTACTGAGGCTTTGGGCATTAATGTTTATTTAATCTATTTTGTTGTAGTTTAGCAAAGTCTTCATCGGCGTGATAAGATGATCTGGTTAAAGGAGATGATGAAACTAAAAGAAAACCTTTTGCTTTAGCAATTGTTCCTAAGTCATCAAACTCTTTTGGTGTATAGTATCTATCTAATGGATAATGCTTTGTTGATGGTTGCAAATATTGTCCAATAGTTAAAAAATCTACTTCTGCAGCTTTAAGATCATCCATGACTTGTAAAATTTCGTCTCTACTTTCACCTAAACCAAGCATAATGCCAGATTTTGTAAAAACATTTTTGTTAACATTTTTTGCATTTTTTAAAAGTTCTAAAGATGAAAAATATCTAGAACCTGGTCTAACTTTTAAATATAGACTTGGTACTGTTTCAATATTGTGATTAAACACATCAGGATTAGCGTCTAATACTCTTTTGTAAGCATCACCTTTTCTTAAAAAATCAGGGGTTAAAACTTCAATAGTAGTTTCAGGATTTTGTTTTCTAGTTTGAGTAATTACTTCAAAAAAATGTTCTGAACCACCATCTTCAAGGTCGTCTCTATCAACAGAGGTGATCACAACATGTTTTAAATTTAATTTTTTTACAGCTTCAGCAATTTTAACTGGCTCTAATTGATCTAATTTTCCAGGTAAACCAGTTTTTACATCACAAAATGCACAAGCTCTTGTGCAAGTATCACCCATAATCATAAATGTTGCGTGTCTTTTACTCCAACATTCAGTAATATTAGGACAGTTGGCTTCCTGACAAACAGTTACTAAATTATTATTATTAACAATTGTTTTTGTTAGGAAAAATTCTTTGCTGTTCGTAAGTTTTGATCTGATCCAATCAGGTTTTTTTTTAATAGGATTTATTGGTTTATTTTCTTTTTCAGGATGTCTAATTTTATTTGTCATCTTTTTTTATTATATAGATTGTCTCTTCTTTTTTACCAAACAAAAATCTTTCTCTTATCAAAATTTCAACATAATCAAGATCTAAATTTGTACTTAATAACGAATTTTTATGATCCAAATCTTTTATTTTATTAGTTAGTAATAACTCTTCTTTTTTCAAGTTAGACAAAAGATCTTTTTTATCATTATACGAAAAAAGACCTCTTTCACCTGATACAAGATTAAAGGCAAAGTAAAAAATCAAAAATATTGATATTAATAAAAAATAATTTCTTTTTATTAGTGTCAACATTAATTAATCTTATTCATCTTTGCTTTTTTTCCAAGTTCTTCTTCAATACGAATTAATTGATTATATTTTGCAACACGTTCAGATCTAGCTAATGATCCTGTTTTAATTTGATTAGAATTTGTTCCAACAGCTAAATCAGCAATGAATGTATCTTCACTTTCACCAGATCGATGAGATATAATTGTTTTATAACCTATAGTTTGAGCAAATTTTATAACATCCAATGTTTCAGATACGGTACCTATTTGATTTAGTTTAATTAAAATTGAATTTGATGAAATATTTAAGAAACCTTTTTTTAATCTTTCAAGGTTAGTTACGTACAAATCATCACCAACAATTTGAACATCTTTTATTGATTTCATTAATTTACTCCAAGCAAGCCAATCATTTTCCGCAAATGGGTCTTCGATAGATTTAATCTTATATTTTTTTATTATTTTTTGATATTCTTTAATAGATTTTTCAACTGAAATATAATTTTTTGAATGAATTGAATATTTACTTTTTTTAAATAATTCATTAGCTGCAACATCCAGGCAAATTGAAACATCTTTTCCATTTTTAAAACCTGATTTTTTAATAGCTAAAACAATTAAATCTAAAGCTTGATTGTTGCTACTTATCATGGGAGCAAATCCACCCTCATCACCTACAGACGTTGATAAACCTTTATCTTTAATTATTCTGCTTAAGTTTTTAATAACTACAAAACAAATTCTCATGGCATCAGTGAAACTTTTAGCTCTATCGGGTCTAATCATAAATTCTTGAATTCTAAGGCCATTATTAGCATGTGCTCCACCATTAATAATATTCATTAAAGGATAAGGTAATTGAAAATTTTTTTTAACAGTAAATGTTTTATATAGAGGTACCTTTTTTACTTTTGCTGAAAGTTTTTTTACAGCCATTGAAACAGCTAACATTGCATTTGCTCCAAGATTAGTTTTTTGCCTTGTGCCATCAAGATTGATTAATAAAGTATCAATTCGCTCTTGATTATGAACACTTTGGCCTTTAAGTTTTTTTGAAATTTTAGTGTTAACTAAGCTAACAGCACTAAATACACTTTTTCCTAAATATCTTTTGTTATTCTTATCTCTTTTTTCAAAAGCCTCATAAGTTCCAGTGGATGCACCAGATGGACATATAGCAGTAGCACTAATATTTTTGGTATATACTTCTGCTTCAACTGTGGGATTTCCTCTACTGTCAAATACTTGACGTGCTTTTACTTTTAAAATTTTACTCACTATTTTTTTATTAAATTATCAATATCGTTTAATTGTTTTAACAAATTTTCCAATTTATCTAATGGAACCATATTTGGTCCATCTGAGGGTGCGTTATCTGGATCTTGATGAGTTTCAATAAAAACACCAGCTACACCTACAGCTACCGCTGCCCTTGCTAGATATTCAACAAATTCTCTTTGACCACCAGAAGATTCTCCTTGTCCGCCAGGTTGCTGAACAGAATGAGTAGCATCAAAAATTACTGGATAACCATTCTTTGCCATGATTGGTAAAGATCTCATGTCAGAAACTAAAGTATTATATCCAAAGCTTGCCCCTCTTTCAGTTACCAAAATATTTTGATTTCCAGAATCTGCAATTTTTTTTGTAACATTAACCATATCCCATGGTGCTAAAAACTGACCTTTTTTTACATTTATAATTTTATTAGTTTTTGCAGCAGCGATTAATAAATCAGTTTGTCTACATAAAAAAGCTGGGATCTGTAATATATCAACATGATTTGCTAGAAGTGAACATTGCTCTGCATTATGAATATCAGTTAAAATTGGAACGTTTAATTCTTTTTTAATTTTATCAAATACAGGAAGTGAAGCCTCAAGACCTGCTCCTCTTTGTCCTTTAAGACTGGTTCTATTCGCTTTATCAAAAGAAGTTTTGTAAATAAATCCTAAATCAAATTTATTTGTGATTTCTTTGATTTTACCCGCCATATCCATTGCATGTTGTTCTGTTTCAAGTTGGCAAGGTCCAGCAATAATACAAATCTTATTATCGTTTGAAATTTCTATATTGTTACAATTAACTTTAATGCTGCTCATTTATGATTTTTTGCTGCTTTGATAAAAGATGAGAATAAAGGATGAGGAGCTAAAGGTCTAGATTTAAATTCTGGGTGAAACTGAACTCCTATAAACCAAGGATGATTTTTTAACTCTATAATCTCTGGTAATTTGTTGTCTGGCGATAATCCTGAAAAAATCAGGCCTTTTTTTTCAAATTTTTCTTTAAAAGCAATATTCACCTCATATCGATGTCTATGTCTCTCTTTGATCAATTTTGATTTATAAATTTTTCTAATTAAGGAATTATCTTTTAACTTAGCATCATAAGAACCTAATCTCATTGTACCCCCAAGATCTTTATCTGTTCCCTTAATCATTTTTCCATCTTTAGACCACTCATTAATTAATCCAATTATTGGTAAACCTTTTTTATCAAATTCACTGGATGTAGCATTTTTTAAATTCAATTGATTTCTAGCAAATTCAATAATTGCCATCTGCATTCCATAACAAATTCCTAAAAAAGGTATTTTGTTTACTCTTGCATGTTTTATAGCTTCAATTTTTCCGTCTGTTCCCCTTTTGCCAAATCCACCTGGAATCAATATCCCTGAAATATTTTTAAGTTTTTTCTTAATTTCTGAAACTTTTAATTTTTCAGAATCTATTCTAACTAAATTAACTTTAATTTTATTATTTATACCTCCGTGAGTTAAGGCTTCATCTAAAGATTTATAAGCATCTTTTAATTCTACATATTTTCCAATAATTGCTATGTTTACTTGTTTTTTATTTTGTAAAATAATTTTAGTGATTTTTTTCCAAGGACTTAAGTTTGCAGATTTTTTAGATTTTAATTTAAAATAATTCAATACCTGAAGATCTAATTTCTCTCTATAAAAACTCATAGGAGCCTCATAAATAGTTCTAACATCTACTGTCTCAATTACATTTTTAATATCAACATTACAAAATAATGAGATTTTCTTTCTATGCTCTAGAGGTATTGGTCTTTCAGATCTACAAATTATAATATCAGGCTGGATACCTATACTTCTTAATTCTTTAACTGAATGTTGAGTAGGTTTTGTTTTAATTTCATCAGATGCTTTTAAGTAAGGCACTAATGTTAAATGAATAAACAATGCATTTTTTTTTCCAACATCATTTGCAAATTGTCTAATAGCTTCAACAAATGGTAAGCTTTCAATATCACCAACAATTCCACCTATTTCACAAATAACAAAATCCTCATTTGATGAATCATTTTTAATAAACTGTTTTATTCGATCAGTTATATGTGGAATAACTTGAACTGTTTTACCCAAGTATTCGCCTTTACGTTCTTTTTTTAAAACATCACTATAAATTTTACCCGTTGTAATATTGTCTGATTTTTTTGCTGATACTCCTGAAAATCTTTCATAATGTCCTAAATCTAAATCAGTTTCTGCGCCATCATCTGTTACATAAACTTCACCATGTTGAAATGGACTCATTGTTCCTGGATCAACATTTAAATATGGATCCAATTTTCTTAATCTAACTTTGTAACCTCTAGATTGTAAAAGATAAGCTAGGGATGCTGAAGAAAGACCTTTTCCTAAAGAAGAAACCACGCCGCCGGTGACAAATATATATCGCGCCATGGAATTATCTTATAGCGAATAAAGAATGAATTGAAAAGAGTTAATTAATTATTTTCTGGAATTGAAGGAGTATCTTCAGTTTTTTCTTCAACAGTGTCTAAAACAGAACTTGTGGGTGTTAATTCTGCTCTTGAAATTATAGTTAATGCTAGGCTACAAATTATAAACAAAGTAGCAACAACAGCGGTGGCTTTAGTCATAAAGCCGCCAGCAGATCTTGATAACATAAAGTTTTCTTGAGAAACACCAATACCCAATGCTCCACCTTCTGATTTTTGCAACAAAATCAGTAAAACCAAAATTACAGCCAAGATGATGTTAATAACTAAAAGCAATGTTTCCATGACGGACTAATTATAGGTTTTTTTAATTATATCAATAAATTTTTTTGAGTCTTGAGAGGCACCACCAATCAAAAAACCATCAATCATACTAATATTTTTTAATTCAGTAATGTTATTTGGATTTACAGAGCCGCCATATAAGACTTTTGGTGATTTTTTTCTAAATTTACTTTTTATAAACGATACTGATTTTATTAAATCTTCTGATTTTGGAATTACTCCTGTTCCAATAGACCAAACAGGTTCATAAGCAATAATGATGTTAGATTTATTATTAATTAATTTTAAACCATTGCTAATTTGTCTTGCTAAAACTTGATTAGTTTTTTTGTTTCTTTTTTCTTTTAAAGTTTCTCCTATACAAAAAATAACCTTCAAGCCTGCTTTAATTGCACTCTTAATTTTTAAATTAATTAATTTATCATTCTCACCTTCTTGTCTATTTTCTGAATGACCTAAAATTACGTATTTGGCTCCAACATTTTTTAACATTTTTGAGTTAACATGACCTGTGTAAGGTCCAGAGTTTTCATTTTCATGACTGTTTTGTGCACCAACTTCTATATTTGTATTTTTAAGTCTTTTTGATAAAGGACGAATAAGTGTGTTTGGAGGGCAATAAATTAATTTAAATTTATTTTTTTTATTAGCTTTTAAAAATTTTATAACTTTATCCAGTGAATTTAGAGTTTTTAAATCGCCAAACATTTTCCAATTAGCTATAAAATACATATATTTATTTGTCATAATTGAATTTTTAATCTATAGATTTGTTTTTTACAGATCAATATATTAATGACACGATGATAAAAACTTTAAAAAATTTTGGTGGAAAAAAATTAGGCGGACTAATCCTAATAGCAGTAATTATCATTGCATTTGGATTTGGTGGTTTTGGTGGTGGTTTCGGTACTAACAATCAAAACAATATTGCGAAAATAAACAAAACCAATGTAACCACTCAAGATTTTATGAATTATCTTAATGAAAGTAAAATTTCACAGCAAGCTATTAAGGAAAATTTAGACAACAACATTATAGAAGAATTGTTATCAGGTCTTATCTCAACAACCTTAATAGATTTGGAAGTAGAAGACTTCGATTTATCTATTACAGAATTTACTGTTTTAAAAAAGATAAAAGAAAATGAAAACTTTCTTGATGAAAATAAAGTATTTCAAAGAACTAAATATGAAAAATTCTTGCTCTCAAACAATATGTCTGCACCAATGTTTGAACTTCGACTTAAAAATAGAGAACTTCAAAAACATCTCTTTGATTTAATTGGTGCTGGAACAATAACTCCAAAATTTTTAATTGAAAAAAAATTTGAAGAACAGAACAAATCTTTAGATCTTGAATATTTTTCAATGATAAATTTTTATAAAGAAAAAAATGATTATACTGATTTAGAAATTGAAAAATTTTTGGAAGAAAATAAAGATCAATTAAAAAGAGAATATATTGATTTTAAATATGTTGTATTAAACCCTAAAAATTTGATCGGATTAGAAGAATTCAATCAAGAATTTTTTGATGAAATTGACAAAATTGAAAATAAAATTTCTCAAGGAGATACTTTTGAAACAATTCTTGAGAATATTAAGATTAATGTCTTAGAAATTAAGGAATTTACTCCATCATCAATTGAAAAATTAAATGAAGATAAAATCTATTCAAAAAGATCATCAAAAATAGATCTTATTGAAAATGGAGATAACTTTTTATTATATTCTATTACTAACCAATATGATCGAGGTCCTGACTTAACAAATCAAACAACTAAAAATGAAATACGTAATTTAATTTATCAAAAAGGTAAGTTTGATCAAAATAGAAGTGTTTTAGAAGAAATACAAAAAAAAGAATTTGATAATAATAAATTTTTAGAAATGGGTAGTGCTAATATTGAATACTTAACTCTAAATTCCATCGATGATAATAGTAAATTCGAAACAAATTCAGTAAAAATTCTTTATTCTTTACCTGTTAATTCTTTTACATTAGTTAATGATAAAGATGATAATATATATCTAGTTAAATTAGCAAGCTCAAAGAAAAATATCTTTAACAGAACTGATGAAAATTATCTAAAATTTGCAAACAATCAAAACACCAACAGTAGAAAAACTATTCTTCAGTCTTACGATCAATTACTAAATGATAAATATCAAGTACAATTAAATCAAAAAACTATTGATAGAGTTAAAAACTATTTCAAATGATCATTAATCGAAGCTTCAAAGATTTTAAGTTTCGACACAGAAGCAAGAAAAATCAAATAATCTATACATCAAAAAAAGTAAAGAATGATGATGAGGTTCTTAATTTAATTGATAATTTTCTAGTAGAAAAAAATAGCTTTATATTTGAGTCTGTTGAAAAAGGTAAAATTAAAGGCAGATATACAATTTTTGGTAAAAATCCTGATAAAATTTGGGAATTCAATAACAATAATTCATTTTTAATTATAAATAATAAAAAAACTAAATTAAAAGAAAGACCAGATCAATTAATAGAAAAAATAATTGAGGAATTCAAATTTGAAACTCCAAAAAAATTACCTAAAATTTGTTCGTTAATATCTGGATATTTTTCATATGACTCAATTAGATATATTGAAAAAATACCTAACAATTGTAAAAATGATCTGAACTTACCTGATGTCAGATTATTAAGACCAAAAACACTTGTAATTTATGACAATTTAAAAAAAGAAATATTTTATATAATTAATATTTTTAATGATGAAAAAATTAATAATTACCAAAAAAAATATGATGAAATCAAAAAGCAACTTTCAAAAATATTAATTCAATCTTCCACAAAAAGTCTAAATAGTTCCATAAATCATATTGCTAAAAATATTAAGGTTAAATCCAACACTCCTAAAAATAAGTTTATTAAAATGGTCAATAAAGCTAAAGATTACATTAAATTGGGAGATATTTTTCAAGTTGTATTAAGTCAAAGATTTGAGGCAAAATTAACGAAAAAACCATTAGATATTTATAAAAAATTAAGAATTACAAATCCTTCTCCGTTTATGTTTTTCTTTAATTTTGATGATTTTCAAATAATTGGTGCTAGCCCAGAAATATTAGTCAGATTGAGGGATGGCAAAATAACTGTGAGACCCATAGCAGGTACAAGACCGAGAGGTAAAACAGCTAAGGAAGATCTATTTTATGAAAAAGATTTACTAAAAGATAAAAAAGAACTTTCAGAACATTTGATGCTTCTAGATTTGGGGAGAAATGATGCTGGAAAAGTATCAAAAATTAATTCAATTAGGGTTACTGAAAGTTTTATTATAGAGAGATATTCACATGTAATGCATATAGTCTCAAATGTTGTTGGTGAATATAATAAGAAATTTTCAAAATTTAAATCTTTACTAGCTGGATTTCCTGCGGGAACAGTCTCTGGAGCCCCTAAAATAAGAGCAATGGAAATTATTGATGAATTAGAAACTACAAAAAGAAAAGTTTATGCTGGTGGTATAGGATACTTTTCTGCAAATGGTGAGTTTGATACATGTATAGCTTTAAGAACTGCAGTTGCCAAAAATAAGAAATTTTATGTTCAAGCTGGAGCTGGAATTGTTGCGGATAGCAAACCTATTAATGAATATGAGGAAACAGTTAATAAAGCTAAAGCTTTAATTAACGCATTAAAATAATGAAAATATTATTAATCGATAATTATGATAGTTTTACTTTTAATCTCTATCACTACCTCTCATCATTAAAAACCAAGGTTGATGTTGTAAGGAATGACAAAATTACATCAAAAGAAATCATAAAAAAAAGATATGATAAAATTGTAATTTCACCTGGACCAGGTAATCCTAATCAATCAGGAAATTGTTTAAATATTTTAAAGACACTTCATAAAGATATTCCTTTTCTTGGTGTATGTCTTGGACATCAAATAATTGGCCAAGTATTTGGTTCTAAAATTATTCAAGCAAAAAAATTAATGCACGGTAAAACAAGTAAAATTAAATCTAATAAAATCGGTATTTTAAAAGACCTTCCTAAAACTTTTGAGGCAACGAGGTATCATAGTTTGATAATTGATAAGAGATCTTTATCTAAAGATCTTCAAATAACAGCTGAAACAGATGATGGTTTAATTATGGGAGTTCAACATAAAGAATTTAATATTCATGGAGTGCAATTTCACCCTGAAAGCATTAAAACTAGGCTTGGAATTAAAATTTTAAAAAACTTTATAAATTATTAGTATTATGAAACAATTTGTAGATAAGCTTAAAAATAAACAAGACTTAACATTTGATGAAAGTAAATCAGCTTTTGAAGTTTTGATGACTGGTAAGGCTACTGATGATGAAATTTATAATTTTCTAACATTATTATCTGATAAAGGTGAAGTAGCAGATGAAATTGCTGGTGGTGTTTATGTTCTAAGAGAAAAATCAAAACGTGTAAACGTTAGTGATTGCATTGATACATGTGGAACTGGTGGTGATGGAATGAATACACTGAATATATCTACTGCATCAGCTCTTCTCTTAGCAAGCATGGGTACAAAAGTAGCTAAACATGGTAATAAAGCAGTATCGTCAAAATGTGGCTCCGGAGATGTTCTTGAGGCCTTAAAGATAAAGATTAATCAAGAACCTAATGAAATTGAAAACTCAATAAATAATAATAATTTTGGTTTTATGTTCGCACAAAATTATCATAGTGCAATGAAATTTGTGGGACCTGTTAGAAAAAAGATTGGTAAAAGAACCATCTTTAATATGATTGGTCCTTTAAGTAATCCAGCACTGGTTGATAGACAGGTTATTGGTGTGTTTGATAAAAAATTATTAAAAATTTTTGCAGAAGCTCTTAAAAACCTAAACATTAAATTTGCTTGGATTGTAAATAGTGAAGATGGGCTTGATGAAATTTCCCCTTATGCAAAAACGAATGTCACTCAATTAAAAGATGGTAAAATATCTGAAATTTTAATTGACCCAAATTCTCTTAATGTTAATGCAGATAAATTTGAAAATTTAATTGGTGATGATGCTAATTTTAACGCTAATAAAATGATTGAAATTTTTAAAGGTAAAGATAATGATTTTTCAAAAGCAGTTTGCTTAAATGCAGCAGCAGGATTAATGGTTAATGAGAAATTTATAGAATTTTTAGATGCTTATAATTTTTCGAGAGAATTTATTTTATCTGGTAAACCCTACTCACATTTAGAAAAAATACAAAATGTCTGAAAATATATTAAACAATATAATCACAAAAAAAATTGAAAGAATAGATCTTTTAAAAAAAACAACTAATTTGGACTCTTTAGATAAAATTATAGACAAAAATAACTCTTATATTGATTTTAAAAAAAAAATTCAAAACAATATAACTCAAGACAAAATTTCAATAATAGCTGAGATAAAAAAGGCAAGTCCATCAGCAGGTGTAATCATAGATAATTATAATCCAGTAGAAATCGCAAAAATTTATAATGATAATAAAGTTACCTGTTTATCAGTTCTTACTGAAGAAGATTTTTTCTTAGGTAATTTAATTCATATTAGTAAAATTAAAGAACAATTTGATTTACCAATTTTATGTAAGGATTTTTTTATTGATAAATTTCAAATACCATTAGCTAAAAGTTATGGTGCTGATGCTATTTTAATTATTCTTGCTGGTGTGTCTGAGGATTTGGCTAATGAATTATATGAAGAGGCATTGAAATTTAAAATGTCAGTAATTGTTGAAGTACACACTGTAGAGGAAGCAAAAAAAGCTCTAAATTTTAAAGATGCTCTAATTGGAATTAATAATAGAAACTTAAAAACACTTAAAACGGATATAAATACAACCTATGATATTTATAATGCACTTAGTAAGCACCAAGGACCCTTAATATCTGAAAGTGGAATTAAAACAAAAGACGAACTTTTAGATCTTAACAATAAAACTTCTATTAAGACTTTTTTAATTGGTGAATCACTTTTGAAAAATTTATCAGAAAATTCTATTTTTTCTGTTTTGTAGTTAAATTAACCCCTATTTTACTTAATAATTTAGCTATTGTTAATTGATAAGAACTTTTATAGAACATTATTTGTACGATATTTGTTCTTATGCTAACTAAAAAACAAAAAAACCTGCTTTTATTTATCAACAAGAAGTTGAGAAGCTCTGGCGTTTCCCCTTCTTATGAAGAAATGAAACAATCTTTAAATCTTAAATCAAAATCTGGAATTCATAGACTAATTAGCGCTTTAGAAGAGAGGGGATTTATTAAAAGATTAGCTCACAAAGCAAGAGCACTAGAAGTTATAAAATTACCAGAAACAGCATCAGCAAATGATATTTATAATAGTTTCTCTCCAAGTGTGATTAAGGGTGGTTTAGATGAAGTAAACATAAATTCAAATGATATGGAAGTTCCAGTTCTTGGTAAAATAGCTGCTGGTACTCCAGTTGAAGCTATACAAAATGAAGTATCTAGAATTCCTTTACCAAGTAACTTAGAAAAAAATGGTGATTACTTTGGATTAAAAGTTCAAGGAGATTCAATGATTGAGGCTGGTATCAATGAGGGTGATACAGTAATTATTAGACGAACTGATACAGCTGATAATGGAAAAATAGTTGTAGCTTTAATAGATGAACATGAGGCTATGCTTAAAAGAATTCGTAAAAAAGGTAAAGTTGTTGCTCTTGAAAGTGCAAATAGAAACTATGAAACTAAGATTTTTGGACCAGACAGAGTTAAAGTTCAAGGAGTTTTAGTATCTTTATATAGAAACTTCTAATAAAATAGTCTAAACATCACAAATGTTTAAAGTAGCAACAAGATTTGCTCCATCTCCTACTGGATCACTTCATATCGGTGGAGTAAGAACAGCTTTATTTAATTGGTTATATTCCAAAAACAACAAGGGTACATTTCACCTAAGAATTGAAGATACAGACAAAGAAAGATCTAAAGACGAACATAAAATCCAAATCATTAAATCCTTAAAATGGATTGGTATTGAGCATGATGGTGAAGAATACATTCAATCAACTAAAATTAATGATCACATAAGTATAGCTAATGAATTACTAAAAAGTGGTAATGCTTATAAGTGTTATTGCTCAAACGAAGAAATTGAAGATCAAAAAAAAAGAGCTAGACAAAAAAAACTTCCTTATATTTATAATAGAAAATGGAGAGATCTTTCTGAGAAAGATGCTCCAACAGATGTAAAACCTGTAATAAGATTTAAGAGTAAAATTGAAGGATCAACTATACTAAAAGATTTAGTTCAAGGTGATGTTGAAATAGACAATAACACAATTGAAGATTTTATAATTCTAAGAAACGATGGGACACCAACATATAATTTATCTGCAACTGTTGATGATCACCAAATGAATATGACACACATTATTAGAGGTGATGATCATAAAATAAATACCTTCAAACAAATGCAAATATATCTTGCTATGAAATGGGAATTACCTCAGTTTGCACATATACCTCTGATCCACACAATTAAAGGTAAGAAGTTATCAAAAAGAGATAATGCATCAACATTAGATGACTATTCTAAAATTGGAATAATGCCAGATGCATTAAGGAATTATTTACTTAGATTAGGATGGTCATATGAAGATAAAGAAATATTTACCTTAGAAGAAAGTATTAAACACTTTAATTTAGAAGGTATTGGTAAATCACCCTCAAAATTAGATATGAGCAGAATTTTATCTATGAATGAATATTATATTAAGAATATTGATGAGAATGAACTTTACAACCATTTGGTGCAATATTGTGAAATTTACAAGGATAAAATAAAAACTGAAAAAGAAGAAAAAATTAAAAAATCATTATCTTTTCTTAAAAACAAAGCAAAAACCCTAGAAGATATATTTAATAATGCAAAATATATAATATTAGATGAGGTAAATTTTGGTGATGATGATCTAAAATTAATAGATGAAAACGCAAAAAAAATAATAGCAGAATTTAAAAATGAAATTATATCTTTAAATACTTTTAACAAGGAAGGCCTTGAACCAATAGTTAATGGTTTGATAAAAAAATATGACACTAATTTTAAAGGAGTTGGTCAACCAATAAGAGTTGCATTAACAGGGTCTAAATTTGGACCTGGTTTATACGATATAGTAATTTCATTAGGCAAGGAAGAAATTGAAAAAAGATTAAGTAATAAGATAATTACTTAAAATTGTAGCTGCTTCATTAGAAGACGATGTTTTTGATTTAATTCCTTCTAAAGTTTTACTGCAATCGCTCAACTGTTTTTTGATTAATTCAGGTTTTTTTAAGAAATATATAACAGTTTTAAAAATCTCATCAGCATTACATTCCTTTTGTAATAGTTCGGGAATAACTTCTTTGTCATTAATAATATTGATAATATTTGCAAATTTAACATTCACTAATAATTTAAAAATCATAAAATTTATAAAGTTTAATTTATAAATAATTATTGAAGGTACATTTGAGCTTGAAATTTGCAGTGAGATGGTACCAGATTTAGAAACAGCAAAAATAGAATTAGATAAAATTTGTGATTTAATATTCTCATCAGACACAACATCGATATTATTTAAATCAGTTTTTTTAACATGATTAATAATAAATTCTTTATTTTCATCTGTAGCATGTAAAACAAAAGAATAGATATCTTCTTTTTTATTCATAAGTTTTATAAAATCTAATAAAATTGGCAAAAGTACATTCGTTTCTGACTTTCGACTACCAGGAAATATTGATATGATTTTCTTATCTTTAGATATTAAATTATTTAAAACAGTTTTAACATTATCATTTTTTTCAATTAGTGGATGTCCAACAAATGTATTGGAAATATTTTCTTCATCAAAATATTTTTTTTCAAATTTAAAAAGTAAAAGCATATGATCTATAAATTTTTTAATTTTTTTGACACGATTTTTTCGCCAAACCCAAACTTGGGGCGCAACATAATGAATGGTCTTTATCTTATTGTTAATTTTTTTAACTCTTTCTGCTACTCTCAAGGTAAAATCAGGACTATCAACGCTAAATAATATGTCAGGGTTAAATTTTATAATTTGATCAACAGTAAAATTTATTTTATTTCTAATTTTGAAAATATTAAATAATACACTTGTAAAACCAAGATAAGTTATTTCCTTAAGATCAAAGATAGATGGAATACCTAATTTCTTAATATGTGCTCCTCCAACTGACATATATTCTATATCTGGATTTTGCATCTTGAGTTTTGAAATGACAGTTGAAGCTAATTTATCACCAGAGGGTTCACCAGTAATAATAAAAATTTTCTTCATATAGCTTTAATAAATATTTTGTTTTTATTGGCAAAACTTACGCATTTATTTTTATCTAAAAAAATATTTTTTTTAGATTTTAAAACAATTCCCTTTAAACCATATTTTTTACAATCTTTTAATGTTTTTAAACCAATTGTAGGTAGATCCATTCGTAGATCTTGCTTTTTTTTTGGTAATTTAATCAAAATTCCATCTATTTTTTTTTTAATTTTTGATAGCATTACTTTTGTACCTTTTCTTCCTTCTACAGCTAAAATTTTACTATCTTTAACGATGATTGCCTGGACGTGGTCTAGTTCGTTTAATCCAGTAAAATATTTTATTCCTTTTTTTATAGATTTAATATCCTCAGTAGAAGGTTTCAGTTTTGTATAAGTTCCTACATTAATGGTAAGTTCTGGATTGAAAAAAATTGAACTAATAACTTTTATACCTTCTTTGTCTAAAATTTTAATTATTGATTTAATGATAGCTGCATCCCCTAACTTAGATGCTTTAATAACACCAGGCATATAATAAATACCCTTAAGATCAAGTCTTAATGTGGAAAATTTTGGTTTAGCAATTTTTCCTGCAAATAAAACTTTTTTTGATTTTTTTTCTTTAATTAAGCTTAATATTTTTCCAAATTTGCCAATACTTATTCTGTGTGAATTAATATCTTTTTTAAATTTATTATTTTTTGAAAAATCTATTATAAAATATTTTTTATTTAATCTTTTAATTTTTCTAAGAACGATCTCTGAAAAATCAGTATCTCCTAAAAATAATCCTATCATATTATTTTGAAAATGGTGTGCAAATCGGTCTTTTTTTATCTTTTTCTAAAAAATTAATAACCTCAACTACTAAATCATTTTTTTTAAAATCATCATTTAAATTATTTAAATTTTCAGTTAAATTTTCATTTTTGAATATTTCTTTATAGGCATCACTTAAAGTTATAATTTCTTTGTTTGGTATATTGCTTCTCCTTAAGCCAATTAAATTTAAACCCTGTAGTACACTTCTGTTTCCATGAGCTATACCATAAGGTATTATATCTCTAACAACGCCACACATACCTCCAATCATTGCTGATCGTCCAACTCTTGTAAATTGCTGAACAGCTGAATTACCTCCGATGATTACATTATCTTCGATAATTGCATGACCTCCTAAAGGAACATTGTTAGCAAGAATCACATTATTACCAACCAAACAGTCGTGAGCTACATGCGATGAAACCATAAATAGGCAATTATTACCTACTTTAGTTTTTCCTCCACCACCTATAGTGCCTGGATTAATTGTAACATACTCTCTGATTTTATTATTATCCCCTATTTCAAGATACGTTTGTTCACCATTAAATTTTAAATCTTGTGGATCATTACCTATTGATGCAAAAGGGTAAATTTTATTATTTTTTCCAATTTTCGTATTCCCTATTATACTTACATGAGATTTAATTTCAGTGCCCTCACCTATTTCAACATTGGGTCCTATCACTGAATAGGCTCCAACTTTAACATTGTCAGAAACTTTTGTTTTTAGATCTATGATTGCAGTTTTGTGAATCATTTGTTTTCTTTCAAAAATTCTCTAATATTTTTTGCAGGATAACCCATTACTTTTGAGTTATCTGGAATATCTTTAATAACTCCGCTACCACCAGCTATTTCTACATTATCACCTATTTTTAAATGACCTGAAATACCAGCTTGGCCACCAACTCTTAAATTTTTACCAAGCGTAGAGCTGCCTGCAATTCCTACTTGACCAGCAATAATTGAATTTTCACCAATTTTTACATTGTGAGCTATATGTATTTGATTATCTAAATAAGTGTTTTTTCCAATTATAGTATTAGACATAGATCCCCTATCAATAGTTGAACCACATCCAATTTCACAATGATCTTCTATCATAACAATTCCTATATGAGGATATCTTAAGTTTCCATTATTAGACGGAAAAAAACCAAATCCATGTTTTCCAATTACACAATTATCAAGAATTTTTACATTATCTTTAATTATAGTATTTCTAACAATAGTATTTGATCCAATAAAACAATTATCACCAATAAGCACATTTTGTTCAATAATGGTATTGTGCCCAATTGAACAATTAGAACCGATTGTAACATTATTACCAATTAAAACATTTTTTCCAAATTTAACTTTGTCTTTAAAATTTGTTTCAATTATATCTTTAGCAGTAATGTCAAAGTTATCATTTATTGAATTTGGATAAAATTTGCTTGTAACTTTTGATGTAGCAATCAATACATTTTCAACAATTATAGGTGTGCAGCTATTTGGTAAATCATTTTTTAGATTTTCTGTTGTAATACAAAATAAAGCTTTGGTATTATTTGCTATACTTTTATATTTTTTTGAATGAAAAAAAGTAATATCATTTGCATTTGATGTAGATAAATCTTTAATATCATTAATAACTATATCTGAAGATGCCTGCTTTGAATCAAGATTTAATAAATCTAAAATATCAAAAATTTTAAAAGGACCAGTATTTTTAAAGAAAGGATTAAACATAAATGCTTTTATCAAAGCAAATATAAATAAGTTATCAATAATTATTGCTATTTATTTCTTGTCAACAATCGTTGCAGACCATATTGCATCAGCCATTTTTTTATCATCAACAAAAGCTTCTCCTTTATATTTCCAAACTCTGCCATGGGATCGAATAGCTTCAATTTTCAAAATCAAATCACAATCAGGAATAACAGGATTACGAAATCTGGCTTTTTCAACGCCCATTAAAAAAACGAGTTTATTTTCATATGTTGATTTATCTAAGCCATGAGCAGTTAGTGCTGCAGCAGCTTGACCAAAGGACTCTACTATCAAAACACCTGGCATAACTGGATTTTGAGGAAAATGGCCCTGGACAAAAAAACTATCTTTTCTAACTTTTACAAGTGCTGTAGCTGATGATAATTTGTCAATTTCTGACAACTCATCAATTAATAGCATTGGCTCCCTATGTGGTAATAGATTTATGATATCTTCTTTACTTAATTTAAGCATATTACTTAATCTCTTTATTTATTGCTTCTAGTATATCGTTAGTTAAGTTTAAATCATTTCTTGCCATAAAAATATTTTTAGCATCAAACAAAATTTTTATAGATTTTTTTTCCATATAAGAATTAATTATAGGACTAATTGTTTGGAAAACTTTATCAATTTCTTTTTTCTTATAATCATTAAAATCTTTAATTATTTGTTGTTGTTCTATTTTAAATTGATCAATATTTTTTTTAAAAATAATCACCTCTTTATCAAATGCTTCTTTGGATATTATATTTTTTTTACTTGCAATTTCAATCTCAAGATCTTTTAATATTTTCTCTTTTTTTTTAAGATCTTGAATATTTTTATTATTTTGAGTATTAATTTTTTCTAATGATTCTTTTCCAATATCTGAGTTTTTTAAAATAAAATCAATATCAATATAGGCTACTGGTTCATTACTAAATGAAGTATTAATAAATAAAAAAAATAGTAAAAAAATAGAAAATAATTTATTTAAATAATTCATTAGAATGTTGTGCCAAGATTAAATCGAAATGATTCTGTTTTATCGGTATCTTCTTTAGTAATAACTTCAGTAAGTGAAAAATTTAGAGGTCCTATAACAGTAAACCAATCAACTCCAATACCCAATGAACTACGTAATTTACTACCATCATCTAATGATGAGTCATAGTCAACTCCCCAAAGGCTACCCATATCAAAGAAAATTACAGCATCTAAGTTTTGAGAATTTTCAAAAATTTTTGGAATATTGGTTTGAGCATTAAAAGTTGTTAGATAATTACCTCCTATAAAATCTTCACCATCCTTAGGACCAACTTTACCAGTTTCAAAACCTCGTAATTTTCTAGAAGGTATAAAAAGACGTTCTGATAATTTAATATCATCATCAGAGATAGAATTGGCACTTGATAAAGAAATAGAAAAAGTTGTTATATTATTTTCATAAAATTCATTAAAAACTTTATAATCATATGAATTAGTTAAGGTATTCGTATCGCTAATTAGGGGTAAATCAATACTATAATAAGACCTAAAACCATCAGTTGTTTTAAATTTTTGATTTCTTTTATCATAATCAAAATTAAATTTCAAAAAAGTATCCCAATAATTTCCAGCTTGTTTTTGTTGATTTGCTGATGCCGTTGAATCGGTCTCCATTTTTTCAAGAAATGAGCTAGTTGATAATCCAAGCTTAAAATCTTTTAAATACTCAAAATTAGTACCAAGAGAAAAACCAGTTTTATTAGTTTTATATCCAAAATCTTCCAACTTATCGGTCTCTTCAGCTTTAATATTTACAAAAATAGATTTATCAGAATTATTAAAATTAGGATTTGTTACAGAAAAATTTCCCTTTAATGAGTCTGTCGATATGGTTGCATTAGTATTTACTGAAAGACCTTTACCTAAATAATTATTTTCTTTAACTCCAAAGAAAAAAGATCCACCATCTGTACCAACTCCTGCGCCGGCTGTGATTTCACCTGTAGGTTTCTCTTCAACTTTATAATTTATAATTTTAGAGTTTTGATTTTTTCCGGTAACAACATCTGTATTTACACTTTTAAAAAAATTTAAATTTTTAATATTATTTACTGATTTGTTGGCTAAAATTTCATTATATGGGTCACCCTCATCAATTTCAAATTGATTTCTAATTACACTTTCACGCGTAACGTTATTTCCATATATATTAATTCTCTCTATAAAAAAGGTTTCTCCTTCCTCAATAATAAAATCAATATTTAACTTATCTGAAACTATATTTTGTTGAGCAAAGGCAGTTGAAGATTTAAATTCTTCATTAGTAGTAATCAAATCAATTTCATCTAAGATTTTATCTACTGAATAAATAGAATAAGGCTCACCTTTTAAATCAACTAACAATTTATTTAAATCTTTGTAATTATTTTCATCAAAATCATTTGGTAAAATAAAATTCATGTCACCAAAATAAATTTTTTGATTTGGAATAATATTAAAAATTAATTCAAATTCGTTTTTATTAATTAATTTTGCAAAAGAAGTATTAATTTTAACGTTATAAAATCCTTTATTTAGATAAAAATTTTTAAGCAATCTTTTATCAATTTCAGTTAATTCTTCATTTAAAAATTTTTTACCTGAAATAAATTTCCAAAATTTATATTCCTCACTTACTATTATACTTTTTAATTTACTATCTTTATAAATCTTATCACCTATGAAAGAAATTTTTCCAATTTTAGATTTTTCACCTAAGTCAATAATATAATCAATACTAACCATATTATCATCTAATAGTTCTATATAAGGATCTATATTTGCAAAATAATAACCAGCAGATTTTAGTTTTGATCGTATAATTGTTTTTTCCTTAGTTAATAAAAAATTATTAAAAGACCCTCTTGGCTTCAAAATCAAACTATCTCTTATTACCTTTTTAAATTTTTCCGCTTTAATACCTGTTATTTTAATATCTTTAATAAGTGGAGCCTCATCAACCTTAATAAAAAGTGTATTTTTTTCAATTTTAACAGAAACATTATTAAAGAAATTTGAGTTATAAAGATCTTTTAATATTTGATTAATTTCATTCTTCTTAACTGATTGTCCTGTGTCAACATTTGAGAACATCAATATAGTTTCATCTGATATTCTACTATTTCCAGTAATTTCAATTTCTCTAATAATTTCACTAAATGAAAAAGATGAAAATACTGAAAAATTTAAAAGGAATGATAATAAAAATATTTTAATTTTGCTCATATATAAATGATGATTTATATATTGTTTTCAAGTGTTTTCAATCTAACATAATTATTTAATTCGACAATATCTCTAATCGATTTGGGAGATTTATTTTTATATTTTTTAATTTTATTTTTATTAATAATATTAAATAATTTTTTTTGAATATCCGTAAATTTAATTTTATTATCAAGAAACAGTTGAACTAAAGTATCATTTGCAGACACAATAACAGTTTCAAACAAAGAATGAGAAGACGGCAGATGGTTTAATAATTTAATAATAGGATATCTTTTTTTTTCTATTTTTTTTAAATTCAAATTATTTAACGTATCAATATTAATTTTTTTAGATTTTAATTTCATATTATTATTTGGATAAAGTGTATTAAATATTGGAATTCTCATAGTAGTATCATGAACTATAATTTTAGTTAATCCATTGTCAAATTTCAATATAGCGTGCACATATGAGTTAGGATGAATTAAAATTTCAATTTTTTTATAACTACTATTAAAAATATTTTTTGCTTCAATCACCTCATAGATTTTATTAATCATGGTTGCTGAGTCTATAGAAATTTTTTTTCCCATTTTCCAATTTGGATGCTTAAGAGCTTGAGCAATTGTAATATTTTTAAATTTATTTAAAGGTAAATTTTTAAACGGTCCACCAGAAGCTGTTAGGAATATTTTTTCAATTTTATTAATATCTAAATTTTGGATGCCATACCATAATGAAAAATGTTCAGA
>ERZ802822.709-NODE-709-length-22681-cov-33.038268_pt1 | contig 22681 bp, 37 predicted proteins | sample MGYA00345649_ERZ802822 | MGnify/ENA primary metagenome ERZ802822 (study PRJEB30503, sample SAMEA104212359) | marine metagenome | biome: Westerlies Biome; feature: [SRF] surface water layer (ENVO:00010504) within the epipelagic zone...; material: water...
GAAGGTCTGCGTGCCTGGATGGCACCGGCTGATCAGCCGCACGAAAACTTCGTCTTCCCTGAAGAGGTTCTGCCCCGTGGAAACGCCCTTTAATTCCGGTCTTATCGCCACTGGCGGTAAAGACCTCGACTCCACCGGCTTTGCCTGGTGGGCCGGTAATGCTCGTCTCATCAACCTGTCTGGCCGACTGCTAGGTGCCCACGTGGCCCACGCTGGTCTGATGGTGTTCTGGGCTGGCGCCATGATGCTGTTCGAAGTGAGTCACTTCACCTTCGATAAGCCGATGTATGAGCAGGGCTTGATCCTGTTCCCACACGTAGCCACGCTTGGCTATGGCGTTGGTCCTGGCGGAGAGGTGACCAACCTCTACCCCTTCTTTGTTGTTGGTGTTCTGCACCTGATCAGTTCTGCCGTGCTCGGACTCGGCGGCCTGTATCACGCTCTTCGTGGTCCAGAGATTTTGGAGAACTACTCCACTTTCTTCTCCCAGGATTGGCGCGACAAAAACCAGATGACCAACATCATTGGTTATCACCTCATCCTTCTGGGTGTTGGCTGCCTGCTCCTGGTCTTCAAGGCCATGTTCTTTGGTGGCGTTTATGACACCTGGGCTCCAGGTGGTGGAGACGTTCGTTTAATCACGAACCCCACCCTCGACCCCGGTGTGATCTTCGGATATCTGTTCCGGGCACCTTTTGGTGGCGAAGGCTGGATCATCGGTGTGAACTCCATGGAGGACATCATCGGTGGCCACATCTGGCTTGGTTTGACCTGCATTTTCGGTGGAATCTGGCACGTGATCACCAAGCCTTTCGGCTGGGTGCGACGCGCCTTCATCTGGAATGGTGAGGCCTACCTGAGCTACAGCCTTGGAGCTCTGAGCTTCATGAGCTTCATCGCTTCGGCCTACATCTGGTTCAACAACACCGCTTACCCTTCGGAGTTTTACGGCCCGACCAACGCCGAATCCTCCCAGGCCCAAAGTTTCACCTTCCTCGTGCGTGACCAACGCATGGGCGCCAACATCGGTTCGGCCATGGGCCCAACGGGTCTTGGTAAGTACCTGATGCGTTCACCAACTGGTGAGATCATCTTTGGTGGTGAAACGATGCGTTTCTGGGACTTCCGTGGTCCTTGGTTGGAGCCCCTTCGTGGACCCAACGGCCTGAGCCTCGACAAGCTTCAGAACGATATTCAGCCTTGGCAGGTTCGCCGCGCCGCTGAATACATGACCCACGCTCCTAACGCGTCGATCAACTCTGTTGGAGGCATCATCACCGAGCCCAACTCGGTGAACTTCGTGAACATCCGTCAGTGGCTTGCCGCGACGCAGTTCATCCTTGCCTTCTTCTTCCTTGTTGGTCACCTCTGGCATGCAGGCCGCGCCCGCGCTGCCGCTGCTGGTTTCGAAAAAGGAATCGATCGTCAAGCAGAGCCCACCTTGGCTATGCCTGACCTCGACTGATCATTTACTGATCACGTGTCTCAACCCTCGCCGCAAGGTGAGGGTTTTTTATTGGCCAAGCGCAGCGATATAAGTCAGCACTCAACCCCAACAGAAAGAGGCTCATCGTTTTCGCTGATACAGGCTCAAAAACCAACATCCAACAGGGAATATCCCTTCGGAGCACGGCCTTTTTCTCCAGGAGCTGCTGGAGTCACCGTTAAGGATTCCGCCTGCCTCAGCTCGTCAGAGGAGAAATTCACGTCCTCAACACTGAGCTCACTGGATGCTTCTTGAGGCGTTGGATCAAAGGATTTTTGAAGGGGTTCAAAGGCAAACGCAGGAGCCACTCCAGCCGTCACGATCATCAATGAAAAGCAGCGGCAAAGCAGACGGGTCATGATGCGCGCGACGCAAGAACTGTCTTTGAATTAGCTACAACCAGAGGGCAATGACAACGGAATTAGCAGAGCGGAAGCCAACGTCGGAGCAGCGGCAAGCTAAGGCCGATCACATTCGAATAGCAGCCATGGAGTTGCTCCACACAGCAGCCGCCGCGTCCTTCAAGCGCAAAACCTCCAGCACACTGCAAAGGTTCGCCTGAGGCGACGTAAGCCTTCACTTCGGCATCCGTGAGATCGGCAAAAAGCACACGGGTCGTGACACACGTGCGCTGCATCTCAGCGGCTCCACCTTCTCTTGAAAGTGCAAATGATGGTGGCATTAAACAGTGCCCGGTATGCAATTCAGCCCACCTCCCGCGCATCCGTTGCCAGCGCGCGATGGCCTCTGCCTCATCCCTTGGCTTGCCAAACACTTCGCCCTCAAACGCGAGCACCGAATCACAACCGAGCACGGCCTTGATTGATGGGGTGAGCTCCGCGCTCTGATCAACTTTGAGCTTTACCGCTGATGCCTTGGCCTCAGCCAACAACTGCACCAACTGGGCTGGATCAGAGTGCTGAATCTGATCTTCATCCACTCCGCTCACCATCACCTGATGATCAATCTGAGCTTGCTCCAATAAACGACGCCTGGCTGGAGACGCGGATGCCAACAGCAACACAACAAACACGCAACGTCCTTCAGTTTGATGGTGGTCACAGACACGCTCGGGGGGAAGCGGGAGGAGAATGAGACACGAAGCAGCAAGGTCGTTGACCTCATCCACCACCCTGGTATCGGCACGAGCCTTAAAACGGGCGCAGCAGGCCATGCGCTGTTTGCCGTTTCGCCGCGCCTTTTATGACGAACTGGAACACGAAGCCTTAAGCAGCACACAGCTCAGCAGCCAAAAGAACTGGATGGCCATCAGCCGCAAGCCTCTCTCTCGCTCGAGCACAGAGGATGACCTGATCTGGTTGATCCAAGTGGGAGTGCTGCGTCGGGAAGTGGATGGCCAAGGGCTAACCGAACGGGTGCGCCTCACTCCGATGGGACGAGACCTCCTCGATGGTTGGCAGGGTGAAATCCCAACGGCAGACGCCCTTCAAATCGTGCATCACTGGCTACGCCGACATCGGCCACGCCTGTGAGTACTCCCCCTGCTCTCATGGTGCTGGGCACCTCCAGCGGTGCCGGAAAATCGCTGATGACTGCTGCGCTCTGCAGGGTTCTGCGTCGCAGAGGAGAAACGCCGCTGCCGTTCAAAGGGCAGAACATGAGCAACAACGCCTGGGTCGATCCAACCGGTGGTGAGATGGCCTACTCCCAAGCTCTTCAGGCATGGGCTGCTGGGTTGGAGCCTGTCTGCGCGATGAACCCCGTGTTGCTCAAACCTCAGGGCGATTCCACCAGTGAGCTCATTCACCTCGGCCAGAGTGTGGGATCCGCTCGCGCTGAGCACTACTACCGCGACTGGTTCAAACCCGGCTGGAAGGCGATTCGTGAGGGCTTAGAGGCATTGCAGAGCAGTCATCCAGGCGGTCGCCTCGTGCTCGAGGGAGCTGGAAGCCCGGTGGAGGTGAATCTTCAACGGCGTGATCTCACCAACCTGCGCCTTGCTCAATATTTAAGAGCTCACTGTGTTCTGGTCGCAGACATTGAAAGGGGAGGAGTGTTCGCGCAAATCGTGGGCACGCTGAACCTGCTCCGCCCGGTGGAACGCCCTCTCATCAAAGGGCTGTTGATCAATCGTTTTCGCGGCCGGCGTGAACTGTTTGATGAGGGTCAACGCTGGCTTGAGGCCCATACAGGTGTCCCGGTGTTGGGAGTGATGCCATGGCTAGATGAGCTGTTCCCACCGGAGGATTCCCTCGACCTCCTCGAACGACGCGGGCGCAAACGCAGCGCCGAACTCGAGATTGTTGTGCTCAAGCTGCCGTCCCTGAGCAACTTCTCTGATCTCGATCCACTAGAAGCCGAACCCACGGTTCAGTTGCGCTGGGTCGCCCCGGGCGAGGAACTGGGCTGGCCAGATGCCGTTGTGATCCCAGGCAGCAAACAAACCCTCCGTGACCTTTCCGCCATTCACAGAAGTGGACTAAGTGCCGAATTACAGGCCTACAGCAGAGGCGGTGGCCATGTGTTTGGCATCTGCGGTGGCATGCAAATGCTGGGAGAGGAGCTTTGCGATCCGGAGGGTCTGGAAGGCGGTGCCCCATCCGTCAACAACAGGCATGAAGGCCTAGGCCTTCTGCCGCTTCGTACCGTGTTTTCCGCAGACAAGGCGCTACGGCAGCGCAGCAGTGTGGCCCGATGGCCAGATGGAAGCTCCGCTCTAAAACTCGAAGGATTTGAGCTCCACCATGGCCGCACCGCCACAACAGCATCTGAAACCTGCCAACCGTTGTGCCTTGATGCAGAGCTTGGCTGGGTGAGTCCCATCGGCGAGCAAGGAGGTCTTGTGGCAGGCACCTATCTGCATGGGGTGTTTGAAAGTGGCCCTTGGCGGCGACGCTGGCTGAATCAGTTGAGAGCAGGCAAGGGATTGCCACCGCTCAGTGAACAACAACCGCACCACAGCCGGCAGCGGGAAGCTCTACTCGATCGTCTCGCTGATGCCTTCGAGCAACACATCAACATCGAGCCCCTACTCAGCAGCAGCACAAAAGCTTGAAACCTTGTTGTTTCAAAGGCTCGTTAAGGTGATTTCAACAATCAAACAGGGCGCTCTGCATCCGCAAAGGGGTGCGGTTTTGCCTGTAACCCAGCGATGGAGAACAAACAGTCCGCCATCACGATCCAATGGCCAAACGGAAGCCAAAGCCATTGCTCCAAAGGTGATGACTGGCTCGGGGCTGCTCAAGCGGCAGGAGTCCACATTCCAACGGGTTGCTTAGGGGGGAGTTGTGGCGCCTGCGAAATCGAAGTGAATGGTCAGGTCGTGCGTGCCTGCATCAGCACGGTGCCTGCATCAACCTCTGGATCCCTCTCCGTGGAATTCGCCACAGACCCCTATTGGTCATGAAATAAATGGGCGTGATCGCGGGGTTGGTCGCAGCGCTGGCTTGGACCCTGGCCAGCAGCATCTGGCGTGGACTCTCCACCTCACTCACGGCGCTCGAACTGAACGGGCTCAAGAACGCGATCGCCTGTGCCTTATTGCTTCCGGTGCTCTTGTTCCTGCCATGGAAACAAGAGAGCCAAGCACTGCTCTGGCTGTTGATCAGCGGTGGGCTCGGCATCTCCTTAGGAGACAGCTTTTATCTGGCAGCCCTGCGTCGTCTTGGCACAAGACGCACCCTCACGCTTGAGTCGCTTGCACCCTTGATCGCAGCCCTCGGCGGCCTTGTCGTGATGGGCGAAAGGATAGAAGGACAAGCTTGGCTAGGCGCTGCGATGGTGTCTGTCTCGGTTTTGCTTGTGGCGCGTCAGAGTCCCCCGGACGGCACGCGCGAGCGGGACCGCGGTCGCAACGTGCAATGGCAAGGGATTCTGTTTGCCCTACTCGCCGTGTTGTGTGGAGTGAGCGGAGCAGCCCTATCCCGCAGCGTTTTAATCAGCACAGATTTAACGGCATGGCAAAGCGCAGCCACTCGCCTGTTGGGAGGGCTGCTACTCCTGCTGCCATGGCTTCGGATCCGCATGTTGTTTCCCAAGCCTCATCCAAACCACAGGCGCTGGCCAAGAGTTCTGTTAGCCACCCTGCTCGGCACCAATGTGGGGATTGTGTTGCAGCAAGTGGTGTTGAAGCAATTACCACTTGGCATCGGCATCACGGTTCTAAGCACAGCCCCAGTGATGGCTTTGTTGGTGGCTGGACCGGAAGGCGACCATCCACGAGCAGCCGGAGTGTGTGCATCACTCCTGGCCGTGAGCGGCATTGCTTTGGCCGTTCTCGCCTAACTCGCGGGACAGGCCACCGCCCTTCTACGGTTCAGCCACTCACGAAGCATTCATGAAAGCGCGCCGTTTGGTTCCACTAATCGGCTCCGTTCTTGCCCTTTTGGCCATGGTGGCTTGGATCGGCGAGATCGATCTTGGCCTTGACGAATCACTTCAGACCCCACCCACAGAGCAGTCATGAGGCCTCAAGCAACGTATTTCGGGGCCAATGGCTGGCTTTTGGAAATCGCTGATTGTCGAGTGCTGGTCGACCCCTGGCTCAGTGGCCCCTTGGTGTTCCCACCTGGCGCCTGGATGTTGCGCGGTGAACTACCGCACCCTTGGCCTGTTCCGGAGAATCTTGACCTTCTCCTCCTAACGCAAGGATTAGCGGATCATTCCCACCAACCCAGCTTGAAACTGCTGCCGCGCAACCTCCCGGTGGTGGGCTCAACAGCCGCCGCAAAAGTGGTGGCTCGCTTGGGTTTTGAACACATTGAAACCCTCAAGCCTGGTGAGACCTGCACCGTTAAAGCTCTGAGTATCGAGGCCACAGCAGGAGCGGCGGTTCCCAATGTGGAAAACGGATATCTCCTTGATTGGGCCGGTGGGTCTCTCTATCTCGAGCCCCACGGAGTTCTCGATCCAAAGCTGGCCTCCCGTCCTGTCGACACCGTGATTACTCCGGTGGTCGACCTTGGGTTACCACTGGCCGGTGACTTCATTACTGGTGCCAGCGTGCTTCCAGACTTGATTCAACGCTTCACTCCCCGCACGGTGCTGGCAAGTACAACCGGCGGAGATGTGACCTTCACCGGATTGATCAGTGCCCTCCTGAGTGGGGCGGAGATCAAAGAGCAGCATGATCCACGCGTTGTGATCCCAGTACCTGGAGAACCTTTCAAGCTAGAAACGCACGCTGAAAGCCAAGACAGAGTCAACACAGCTAAACCGTAGACATCTCTGGACGTGCTGTGATGGCCCTTGCACAGACCTTGACTCAACTCGAGATCCAAACCAAAGGGAAAGGGTTCACCCGACTGAATGAGCGGATTGAAACCTGGCTCGGGACCAAGGAGATCGAGCAAGGGGTGTTGCACCTCACCTGTCTGCACACCAGCTGCAGCATCACGATCAACGAAAACGCAGATCCACGCGTCCTCAGTGATTTAGCCGCCTGGATGGAGGCTGTCGTGCCACAGGATGGGAGAGGACCAGTGGATGCTCAAGGCCAACGTCGCCGTTATCTCCATGACGATGAAGGAGATGACGACATGCCTGCGCACATCCGAACGGCACTCACCAGTCAGACGATGACGCTCAGCGTTCAAAACGGTCGCTTGCTGCTGGGCACTTGGCAAGCGGTGTATCTCTGGGAGCATCGCCAGCTCGGAAGCACGAGACGGATCGCTTGCCACTTGATCGGAGACCAGCAGGCAACGCCAACGCGTGAAACCACAACAACCCAGATAGCCAGCAACCAAACCCTGCTCAATCTGCGCAACGCAACGCGACTGAATCAACAAATACAGGACAGGATTCATCCCGAAGCCTGGGCTGAGGATGGTGGGAATGCAACCGATGTTGACCTGTTGATCGACAGATTGCATGACATCAGCGACAGCTGATTCAATCGAACAATCCGTACTTCGTCTCAGCCGCTACTGAAGATTCAGGCAACCCTCAACAGCATGGGTAGAACACAAGCAGGAGCCGCTCACGTGATTGGACTCAGACGGCTTTATTGCAACCGCAATGGTGTGTTTTTGATGGTTGATGTACCAGCCTCAAACGTTGAACCAAAAAAAGCAGAACTGATCCTCAAAGGCTGGCTGATCGAAGATGACATCCTTGTGTAAGCCAAAAACAAAGAGGAAATCCACAGCTGGGCAGCACTAGACGCCAAGCTAGAAGGTGAATTTGCTTCACTCTTCATGGAACCAATCACTTGGCTGATCATCACCTGGGCCACCTATGGAGCCCATCGCACCACTGCGGCACTGGAGAAGGTTCCACAAACGTCGAGAGAGCAATGCGAAGCCAACGCCACATTGATCAAGGCATGGCAACCCAAAGCCAGTACGATTTGCATTGAAGGATTGGGCTCTCCCTAATTAAATTTAAGCCGCATTTTTAACGACGGGCAATTCCTCGCCCACCGCCGATCAAACCAAAATCAATTAATAAACCAATACCAACGATTAAAAGCCCACTGAACGAACTCATTCCGCCATAGGAAGCACTAGCCCAGCAGTACCCCAAGGTGGTGGTGGGCAACATCACCAAACCAATCAAGGGTGCAACAAAATCAGGAAGAGGTAAGTCACTGAAGGGTCCGAGCACAAAGGGCGCGTTCACAAACCAGAGCAGAATTAGGATCAACCTGGGAGCGAATAGGCCTAGAGCAGCCAGAAAGCACATCAGCGTGAGGGAGACTAAACACTCTTTAGCAACGTGAATTCAAACTTACCGGTCGTCCAATATGGAGATTCGGGGCTACTGATTTGATGCTTAAAGAACACGGTCAGGGATCGAGACCGCCTTCGAAAGCAAGAGTCTTAACCGCCGGGCTGATCGGCAACGTGATGGAGTGGTACGACTTTGCGCTCTATGGCTACTTCGCCACGGTGATTGGTCAACAATTTTTTCCTTCGACCAACCCAACGGCGTCACTGATAGGAGCCTTTGGAGCGTTTGCCGCAGGATTCATCGTCCGTCCTCTTGGTGGGATTGTGTATGGCCGGATCGGCGATTTGGTTGGACGTCGCCGCGCCCTAACGCTGTCGGTGATCGCAATGGCGATCCCAACCGTGGCGATGGCGTTTTTACCGACCCATGCCCAGATCGGAATTGCAGCGCCGATTGCCGTGGTGCTATTACGCCTCCTGCAGGGAATTTCAGCAGGGGGTGAGTACACAACCTCAATCATTTTTCTTGCCGAAGCAGCTCCGGATCGACAACGGGGCTTCTACAGCATTTGGGGCCTCTGGGGCTCAGTGTTGGGAATGTTGATGGGTTCTGCCTTTGGTGATCTGCTCACGAGAACCCTTACACAAACTCAACTCGATCATTGGGGTTGGAGATTGGCCTTTGCCCTGGGCTCCTTGGTGGCCATAACGGGAGTAATAATTCGCACGGGCATCGGAGAAGACGAAGCATCAGAAGCAACAAAGACCCCGCTCAAGTCAACGTTGGGAGTCCACCGACCAGAATTCCTCAGAGTCTTAGCGCTCAACATTGCCAGCAGCGTTGGTTTTTATGCGGTCTATGTCTACTTAGTGACCTACCTAGAAGTTGTGGATGGAATATCAGAAAGCGTTGCTCTCAGCCTGAATACGGACGTGATGGCTGTATTGCTGCTGCTTTACCCAATCACAGCCTGGCTCTCGGACCGGATCGGCAGAAGACCAATGTTGATGGGTGGTGCAGCCCTGCTCTGCATTGGAGCCATCCCATTCCTCCAACTGATTCATAGCCATGACCCACAATTGATCGTTCGCGGAGAACTGGGATTCACGCTGGCAATTGCGCTGATAGATGGTGGCAAAAGCCCAGCCAATGTGGAACTCATGCCAGCAGAAGTGCGCTGTACAGGGATAGCTTTGGCGTACAACCTTGCCGAGGGTTGGTTTGGTGGAACAACGCCGTTGATTGCCGCCGTGCTGATTGCTCGCGCCAGCGGAAACCCCATCTATCTGGGAGTTTGGGTGGGGCTCAGTGGTCTATGCACCTTTGTAACGGCTGCCTTCTTCACAAGAGAGACGGCGTTCAAACCTTTACTGAAGCAAGCTCAGGCACAAACGGTCTGAGCGGGATCAAGCGGCCAAGAGTTGTTGGTCCTCAACGTCGTCTTGATCAAGAAAAGTTTGGCCTGCCTCAATGTCGTAAAGCTTGTAAAGAGCCATGGCGGCCTCGGCCCAGGATTCGCTTTCAACGGATTCCAGAAGCTGCTGGAAAACCAGAACATTCACAACTTCGAGATCAGTCGAATCCATAGGGACCGCGCATTTGCCGGAAAGTTAACGCTGACAAAGCAATCAACATCAAGCCAATCCCAAAGAAAAGCTGTGGATCAGCGCGACGAAGCAGTGGAAAGTACTGGTGAAGTTCGCAAGCAGCAAGGTATGGCCGAGAAGGAGAAGAGGATCCAGCACCAGTGTTATGACCATCAAGAGCACATGAATACAGCCAAAGCCATAGAAAAAGTCTTCATTAATGAATTAAATATCACTTAAAAGCTATAAACACAAAGAAGAAAATACCAACAAAGAAGCTGTAACAACACATTCCACATCGAATGGGAATTGGCACTAGCGATTAAATGGTGCAAAAGTAAGCAACGATCAAATTCAATCAGGGCTAAGTGCAGCGACTACGCAAAATCATTGGGGTCAGCGTTGTTGTTGCTCTGGCCATTGTTGTTCTCCATCTCGCCCACACCCATGCTCTCGAGCCCCTGCGCGCGCAGGTTGAGGGTATGGGTCTATGGGCACCGCTTGGGATTGTGGCGCTTAGGGGGATCAGCATTCTCCTTCCAGCCCTACCAAGCACTGCGTATTCACTGCTTGCCGGAGCACTCCTAGGGTTTGAGACAGGTCTGATCACGATCTTTATCACCGATGTCGTTTTTTGCCAGATCGCATTTGCTGTGGCAAAACGCTATGGGCAAAAACCAGTGCAGGCACTCGTAGGAGAGAAAGCAAGCAAACGCATTGCAAGCTTTAATCAAGCGCAAATAGAAGGAAATCCATTTTTATTAACAGGCCTTTTAATGACAGGTCTGTTTGATTTTGTGAGTTATGCAGCTGGCCTTGGGGGGACAAAGTGGAAAACATTTACTCCAGCCCTCATCATTAGCGTAGCGCTAAGTGATCCACCAATCGTGGCATTAGGAGCTGGAGTCTTTAGCGGTGGTAAATTAATGCTTGGCGTCGCACTACTAGGAGTTTTTGCACTAGCAATAATTTCTGGAGCTGTGAAAAAATATCAAAGAAAAAATTCTTAAAAAAGGCACCAACCTGGCAGATATCACTATGGACAATACGAAGCATGAAACCATAACAAGAACAAACCCAGAAGCGCTCAATAGCTGTAATCAACCAGCTACCGAGCCATACTTCTGGACTGATTCTGTACAGCGAAGACCAAAGATCTTACAAACTAAAGAAGACCTGCAGCTCCAACACCGAGGATGACACCAAAGCCAATCACATGACCAAGACTGGTTGTAGCGAGTAAAGCCTCTAAGCCCAAGCCACCAAAGTATTTAGGATTAGGAAGCTGAGTGCCTTCCCCTGCCTGGAAGATTTTTGAGCCTATAAAGATAACAAAAATGTTGCACAACACCATCAAGAGCCCCACCTTTGGAGACCAACTGAAGGTTTCTGGAGAAGCGACCGCTAAAAGGTGAAAAGCCATGGGTAAAAGTGAATTTGGCTCATCATCAGGCCAATTGCATCACCTGGAACCATTTCGTAAAAAGGCTTCAAATGGACGATATTCAAACTGTTTAGCTACTCATCGCCACTCGACATTGCCCTGCGAACAAGAAACTGAGTGAGGGCCAACAGACCAAGAAGTAAAGCAGCCGCAATTAGAAGCTTCAAATCCAAAACATTCAGAGCATGTTCATCTTTACAGGCAGTTGAATCAAACCACGCCATGATGAGGAGAACCCACCAAAACGATCATGCGTGTAGCACAGATGCTGATGGTCACGGCATCAGCTCTCATGCTTTCAGGATGCATGCAGCAACCGAAAACGACAAAGGTCTCCTCACAAGCAGAGGGGCCCATCAAGATCGAACTCAATCAAGTGACGCCACAAGAGAGCAAAGGGACCACTGCAAACGAAGGCAAAGAGATGGTGTTTGAGGTGGGATATGGGAAGAATGGTGTTGGATGCATAGGCAGCACATTTGTGGAGGGTGTTACACCACTCGGCACCTTCAAAGTCAATGCGATCATGAGTCAAGACAGATTCGAAATGGATGAAGCACTGATCAAGCAATCAGGAAAAACCAAAAGCTATCTGTCAGAAAATTTATTCAATAATATGAACTCCATAGACTTTAAAGGTGATGGAGAAACAGGTGAGTATGGATCAGGGTATATCAGCCTAACCCCAGTACCTTCAACACCACAGCCATTTACTTTTAATAAATATGATGGAATTTACCGATGGTATAGCTTTGCAATTCATGGAACAAATGATGAAACACGAATCGGGCAAAGCATTACAGGTGGCTGCATCAATATGCAAAACAAAGATATCAACAAACTCATAAGGAGTATCAATCTTGGCGATAAAGTTGTCGTGACATCAAAGCAACCTTGTAATCGCTGAAAACAGCAACAGGCTAACTTCAAAGATGCCAATACTGAGTGACAATACTCAATCACATGTGAGCATCCTCAAATGCAGAGAGGCAAAGGGATGCACAGCACCTATAACTAGTGTTTAGGGAACAACCCATGACCATTCGTATTGGTATCAATGGGTTTGGCCGCATTGGTCGCCTGGCTTTTCGCCAGGCGGTATCGATGGATGACGTTGAAGTGGTGGCGGTGAATGATTTGATCGATGTGAATTACCTCGCCTACCTCCTTCGATACGATTCAACTCACCGACAATTTCAAGGCGATGTAAGGGTCGAAAATAATAATTTAATTGTGAATGGTAAATCAATCCGTATCACTGCTGAAAGAGACCCAAAGGACCTGAGGTGGGGTGATATTGGTGCCGACTACGTGCTTGAAAGTACAGGCTTTTTTCTTACAGATGACAAAGCGAGAGCACATATCAATGCTGGAGCTAAGCGTGTTGTGATGAGCGCTCCATCAAAAGATGAAACCCCGATGTTTGTGATGGGTGTGAACCATAAAGAATATAAAGGACAGGAGATCGTATCGAATGCAAGCTGCACAACAAACTGCCTCGCACCATTAGCAAAAGTTGTCAACGATAATTTTGGAATCGTGAGCGGATTGATGACAACAGTCCACGCAACCACAGCAACACAAAAACCGGTCGACAGTCCGTCACATAAAGATTGGAGAGGAGGACGTGGGGCTGGTCAAAGTATTATTCCCAGTTCAACAGGAGCCGCAAAAGCTGTTGGGAGGGTGATTCCTGAATTGAATGGAAAACTCACAGGGATGGCATTCAGGGTGCCAACACCTGATGTATCAGTCGTTGATCTCACAGTCAATCTGGAAAAGTCAACCAGTTATGAGGAGGTTAAAGCTGCAATGAAAGCAGCTGCAGAAGGGGAATTAAAAGGAATTCTTGGCTACACCAATGACCAGGTGGTATCAAACGACCTGCTTGGCGATAGTGCAACATCAGTGTTTGATGCAGGTGCAGGCATGGCACTGAATGATCGATTCATGAAACTCGTTGCCTGGTACGACAACGAATGGGCCTACAGCTGCAAGTGTATTGATCTAATCAAACACATGGACACCTCAACATACGCAAAATAGCTTTATACAGGCCAAAACAATCATTCCAGTCGATTAAAGCACCATTTCAAATCAAACTGGAATGACTAGTTGAAACGGGATATCTCAAAACCTCAGCGAGCATCAACACAAACCTTCTCAAACAATTCTCAAATACTAAAAGACAAAAGATAATCCCATGAATTTGTGCAAGCTAGAGATATTTCAAAAAGATATCGGCCCGAAGAGCACGAATTAACACAAAACATGCAAAACTAGCCATTGAGCACCGTGAGGATTGAGAACACACCATGACAAATGTGCCTGATTTCAATTCGTCAACAGAAAAACGAGCTCGGTTTGGAAAAGTATTTTCAACAAGAGTAGAAAAATTGATTGAAGATCTACAAGCGATGTCAAAAACAGCAAATTTAGAGATTTATGAATTTGACGATGAATTGGTCAAAAGATTATTTATTGAACTAGCAAAACGATTTAGGTCTACAGCACATCGATTCGGGATTGAATTTGAAATCAGCATCGATAGAGAGCCGATAGAATAAATAAGTGCATCAATTCAACGCTCAACTAATTGTATTCACCGGGCGTTTCTTGCTTAGAGACGGTCACACGTCCCACTTTTTTCCCCGATTGACGTAGCAACTCATCTCCAGAAAACTCATAACCAAGCTTGGCAGCAATTTTTGCTACATCATCCGCTGTTGATGCCGAAAGAACAGTGGATTTCAGACCCTCGTCATCTTGCATCTTGATGAGAAAAGCCTTGAGTTGATCAAGAGCCATGGGAAAAACCTAAGCAGCGCCAAACAATGATGAGGTCAATGGGATTTAGGCAGTATGGAAACGAGCACGCCATAGAAGAACTAAATCTGAAACAGCATTGTCAGCAATAGGGCCGCATGCACACAAGGCAAACAACGAACATCGCCGGCAATTCTAAAGAGAAACTTAAGCCGAATGGACTTTCGTGAAGGAGGGGCCTCAACCAAAGAATACTATCTTACTTTCAACACATTCAAGGTCGCAAACACAATGAATTCCCTCGAAAACGGACCATCCTGCTTCATGCACTGGTGTGTTCAGAAGGTTACATCAAGCCTCTATTCAGTCTCTGCAACGACAAATGGCGTTCATTACGACCACGTCGGGAACTTCAGATCCGTAAGCGAGGCCCATAGAGCAGGTCGGCGATATGCAACCACCCAATCTCATCATCAGCAAAGATGTGCCTAGCTCGGCCGCAAAGATTTAGACGATTACACAAAAGATATCCGTTATTCAATCTTGGATACATCGAATAATCAAGACGAGAAAAAGGTGTGCAAAATACCAAAAATGATTTCCAGCTCATTCATCTAATACAAGCCGGGAATCATCACCTTATATTTTCTCTTTTGAATCAAGTCGGTGTCGCCTACGCTTCAGGGCATTGCGTATCTGGGGCAAAACGATGAAATCCATAATTGCAAAGCTAACAACACAAGGCAAGAATCCCTTACCAATAAGTTTGCAAATAAGCCTACTTCCATCTAGCTGACAAACAACCAACTCTGCAATCCAATAAATCCCGATCTTAATCAAGAAGCTATTAATTGATAAGAATAAAGCAGAACGATGTGACACCATCACGGCACAAAAGCTTCAATGACGCTACCGCGGCAAGGGAGCACACAAGATCAAGGCAAATCAATACAGATAAATATTCATCCACACGAACCAACCGCGACGGTTTAAAGCCGAGAAATTATCAAGCCAATGGATAAAAGTCCCTATTAGGACTAAGGCCATAAAGCTAGTCAACAAATAACGAAAGATGGCGATGATCAACTTCAATCATTTCATCCTCATCCTGGTGGAACCAACATCCATACATCAGATTAATAATCCGACCAACTTCAAGATCACGGTCGGCAACCTCCTGCCACAGGCGACGAGACAACTCCCGATCATCAAGCTTGAACTGAGCTTGAACCAGGCTTCTCGTGATCGAAAAATACGTTTGACGATCATTTCGCGAACGACATTCAGAGGCCGCTCCAACGGACATCAGGGAAGGCTGAGTCTGGGAGGTGGTCATCGCAGCTTTGTTCATGAAGATTCTCCAAATTTCGGAAACGTAAGCAGGCCGCCCTCTCAATGAAACGACAGCCGAGCTCAGTGATTGATGCCGGTCAAATCCCTGTTTCCAGGGATTTGAGGTCAGCTTGCTTCGGCTGCAAACTCAGGTGGAGTGTCGTCTGTCAAAGCGCCTCCGATCTCAATATCTACAGTTTGTGCCAGCCATCACCGACTGGCATCGGTGTAAAGGCGCATTGCCAAACCAGCAAAAGCATCCAAAGCTGTATGGCTGTAATCACGAAGGCTCTGAAGCCAAATGTTCATCAATGCTCAGCGATAGCCAGAAAAGATCCATGAGCGACTACGAGCAACTGCTAGAGGGATTAAAGAAAGTACTAAGCATTGCCAAAGCGAATGGGAACACACTCTTCATCGACAACATCGAACGAGATATTAAGGCCCTGGAAGCAGGCGAAGAATCCCCAATCATTAAAGAATATCTAACCCCAGAAGAGAGAGTGTCAAACGATTCCGAAAAAGAAAACTAACAAGTTGGAGCAAACGGAATCAGTTGCTGCTAAATAGAGAAAATTGAGAATCGAAGACAAGAATATCAACATTCATATCGCATAAACCATTATTAATATTATTGCCTTGGCTTTTTACTGATATCGCCAAAATCGTCATCGTTGGGCTGCAAAAACTGCCAAACAACAGGAACAGTAAAAACAATTACGAGGCCAATGGTGGCAAGAATGGCAACTGTGTAATCTCCCAAAAGTTCAATCTCCCAGAACTCAGAGCATATAGGTTTCTAGCCGTGATCACAACGCGCTGCAGCGCGTGCCAAACCTTCAGCACCAATCCCAATCATCAGATCGGAATCAAGGTCGCTCAGACTGTGACTGAAGCGGAGGCGCTTGGTGATTGCGAGGATCTTGGTCATTCCTCCATGGAGTGAACATCACAAAATTTCCAAGCACGAGTCCGGCCGTAATGATCAAGGCAGCAACCTGCTCAACTTTCTCAATCCGCATGCCACGTCCTTGAGGCTCTAGCTGTCATAGACGAACTCTGACGCGCCGTTGGGCTCAACCTCAAGCATCGCTGGGAGTCTGGGATGGAGCATCACTGAAATCAACCACAAGGTCACCATCACCATCGCGTTCAATCACAAAGCGAAACCCATTGACGAAGCCAGACCATTCACCCTCTTCAGGTTCTGCACTCTCACCGGTCTGCTCCAAAACCTTGGTTTCAAACATTGTGAGAAACACATGAGCTGCAACCTCAGCAGCTTGAACAGCATCCATGTCGTCGAGGTCATGGGCGGCAACCGAGCAACCCTCAAGCAGCTCTGGATCAATCACGATCCCCTCTCCCAAATCAGAGATCAACGCTTTAAGAGCATCGTCCTGCATCGCTGCCATCACAAAGTGCTCTATCAAACTCGTCACCAAGGCGTTGGTCAAGGGAGACGGTTCTCAAGCAACATGCAACAAAACGGCTTAGCTGGGCCGCAATGCCCCACACAGTCCCCTTAACATCTGATTGATTACGGATGGAGGGAGAATGCGTTTCGTCTACTTCAGTGTGCTCATTGCGACCGCATACTGGTTCTTGGTTTCTCTCGTTCGCTTGATCCTTGCCAAGCGCAACGTCAACGTCATTGTTGAGTCTCCTGAAAGAAATGCAAAGGTGAATGCACTCGAGCGAGCATGGACGGCAGAAAACCCCAAAGTTGAAGAAGGAGATTAAGAACCAATCAAAACTAAACTTCGGTTTGGCAATACAAGCGACAAGAATAATAAATTTAGGATTTCAAGAAAGCTTGAACATAGAGACGACAAATAAGATGATATCCAGCAAAAGATGTATGCTTTCAGAGGAGCATTAAATTCAAACTGTAGGATGCCACTTACCACAATTAACATTACAGAAGGGATGTCTGAAGAAGCCATCGATCAGCTCCAAAGCACGATTCACTCATGCTTCGTGAAAGCATGGGGAATCCCAAACAATGGTGGGGTTTACATGATTAACGAACGGCCAAAATCACGAATGCGCATCAGTCGCACCATGTGGGGTATCAATCGATCTGAACAGCCACCCCTACTTCTTCAAATCACGTCTTCACCCAGGAGTAAAGCATTAAAAGTTGAGTTGTTCCGGGTGCTTGCTGAAGAGCTTGAGAAACAAGGTGTGAGGAAGGAAGACCTGTTTATCAGTATTACTCCGACACAACCCGAGGACTGGTCTTTTGGGAATGGGGTAGCCCAATTGCTGCAAGAGGACGCGGACTCAAGGCGCTGAGATCATCAACGGGATAGGTCTCAGTGGCCGAAGAAAATAACCTAGCCAGCCCAGTCAGACGACTCCAGTACCGCAGCTAATCTGTGAAGCCATTCATTGCTTAAAAGATTTGGTTATGCAGGAATGGACTGATGAGTTCATCACTAATGCTCAGCATGAGCTCGTCAACATGGTCAAAGACTGGAAATACGACTATGGAGCAGATGACAAGGCCTGTTCAGCAATGCTTTTATGGATGGTTTTGAAGCTCAATCCAGAGGCTGAAGTTGATGCAACGATGCTTCAGCCCTTTGGTCACTTGCCCTCCTGATCAATGAGTACATCCACAATTCATCGTGGGCGCTGTCGTTGTAGCCCAGCACCTGTTCCAAGTTTTTACACGCTCTGATCAGACCGATGCCTATCGGTGTTAAGGACACTTCCAAGACACATTGACGACTAGCCAAGCTTGGGCTTGCTCAGAAGACGTCAAGGAAGCGACCCCAGAAGAGATTCAACTCTCCTCCGCTCAACCTCTCGTCAAAGCATGCAGCGCTGAAGGGCGAAGCACCTCCATAAAACGCTATATCTCTAAGCCTGAGGCTTGAACCAATCGCAAGGGCAGGGAATAGCCGTGGGTGAGGCTGGCAGCTGTGATAACCCCAGAAGACCTGCCTAGACAGTTTGAGGTGTTTGATCAGATTTTTAGAGAGACGGGTCTTCCTCCCATTTGGGATGGCAACAAACTGGTGCCTTGGACGGAGTTCCACAAAAAATCAATTTTGGTCGCTAGGCAGTGCCACGAAGAACTTGGGATTCAGCAACCACAGCACGAGTTGACGGGTACATACGCGAAACCGATCTGGGACCCCAATTCAGAAATTCGGCAAAAGAGTTGATCGGCCTTATTCAAAGCCGGGCTGATGATTGGAGACAATTGGTGGGATGTCTTTACCACTGAATGTCCTTCCATCTGCAGCGCGAATTCGTGGAGGCTCTCAGCGATCACCAGAAGGTTGAGTTGTTCAGCAATGTTTGCGCATACTTAGAGGACAGTGGCGATTACCTAGACAACTTCAACAGCGCAACTCGATGGAGTAAAGAAATCGTGCTCGAGTACATCAATAACCAGTTTTGGAGAGACTTCTCGGCGGCTGCAAGCGCTGACATCAAGAGCGGCGGCGATAGGGAGCGTCTCTTTCAATTCGTTGTGCTTCCTCAATGTCGCCACCTTCTTCCAGAAGCAGCAGATCAACCTCACATGGAAGAAACGGGTCAGGTCACTCGGCATACAGGGCACCTTGTGACTTGTCTTGTCGTTCCTAATTTCTGGAGCCTCACCATCCCAGAAGAATGGAAAAAAGAATGGTTCCTGTCTTTCTACGAACTTGAAGAGGAATGGATCGTGGGTGGATATTCAGGCATTGGGCTCGATGGTTAGGTGAATACAAAGGTCATAGTTGATGCACGCAAACGTGCGCACTAAGCAGCAGCAGAACGCGATGTGCTCTCCGATAGCGGCTTGGGCCTGATGCATCAAGCGCCATATCTAGTGCTTGGTTGTGATCTTCAAGCACCATATTTAGCGCTTGCCAATCAGCTCTTCCCAGGTGATTAATTCTGATTGCTTTTTGGTTGTCGTTGACCCATTTGGTCTCGAAGCTACGGAGCCCCGCTCTATCGGCAGTGTTTTTTGGTTCATTGAAAAAACGGTTATCTGTTCTCGCGCAGTGGGCTCTTTATCGGGCACTTTGGCGTGATCCACTCATAACACAATCGCTAGATCAAACGTCGATCACTTGAACACTCCATGCCAATTAGCCTTTGGAAGCTCAAAAGACAAGTTGATGTCATTCATGTCAGCTGAGGAGGACCTTGGATTGATTGGTCTTGAAGCCATCCAGACCGACTCCAGAGCTGTCAGAACAAGAACAATCCTTTAAAGAGCAGAATTCAGTCTGGTGAGAGTTTCAACCGAGAAACGCGTCCGACACCGACCTGACCTTGTGAAGCCGCGTCCACCAACTTCATCAGCTCTTTGTCGTTCAAAGTTTGGCTTCCTTGCACCTTGAGAGTTGACCAATCGAACCTCGGAGTCTGTGGAGCTGTGTTTTTGGAGTTCTCAAGTAGAGCCTTTGCGACCATACTCGTGTCTTCACCCTCTTTGTCACTCAGGAACACGACCTGAGCGAGTGTCGGTTCATCCTTTTCGCCGTAAGCGAGGGTTACTAAGTAAGGAAAGAACTGTGCTTTTTCAGCACGACCAGTGGATTCGCTCAAAGGTTGGTATTGGTGGTCTGGAGTTTTCAGTTTAAGTGTCGGTGTTTCTTAAGCAGCACAACAAGTTAGCCGGTGGCTATAGCAAGATCGTGTTCTCCAATAGCCTGGATCGTGGGACCAAAGCGAGGTGCTGGCCCCATAGATGACAAATTGCAGCTACATGGCTGAAGTACTTAGGCCATTTTTGCGAACAGCTTTTTGTGATGGTCCACAACGTCTTGGCAGCCGATCACAGGGGTGAAGTCGATCTCAATACCGTATTGAGCCCGCCAAGGAGCGAAGTGCTCAAAAATCTGTGCATCACTTCCGGCTTTAAACAGACACGTCACCCGACCAGCTCCTGGTGCATGGACGCGAAATAGCATTTCAAAGCCTGGAAAGTTATCTGCCTTTGCCATCTCCCCTGAATCCCACAATTCACAAAAACTCTTGTAAGCAGCGAGCTGTCCTTCAATATCCGGAAAAATACAGTCCGCGAGATACATCTGCATGGTGGGCCAAGGAAAGGTCAATCTTTTGTTAGCCAGTGCATCTTGGACATACTTCTCAAGTCACCATCTACTGACCGATCGTCTCAATACCGCGGGATATTTCGAGGCGCAGCCCCTATAGGATCGGCATAAAGGCTTGGTTGCTGTCAGTCCGGTTTGCCGAGGAAATCAGCTCATCCCAATCAGGTCATCACATCTGATTGCAATAATTCCCTAGTACGGATAAAAGAAGCAGGTCCGTTTGAAGCAGATGCGAACCGCATGTTGATTTGGTATTGCATGACACGTCATGAGATATTGAAACGGGGCCACGATTGAATCAGCTCACAACCTTATTTGCATGGACCACAACATCACAAGCTGCCAAGACTTGAACAAGCAACTGGCTATCTATCGCGCTTTCAGCAATGGCCGCGCTGCAGCTGCAGTAATACGCGAAATGGCCAATCGACACTGCCCTATCCAAGAACGTGGCTGATCGTACAGATTGGGCTGATGCAGCCCATCAGGTCAGGCAGGTCTGCACTCTGTGTAGATGGGCGTGATGTTGCCTGATGCGTCGGTTTCCTCTCCGACTTGAATCCAGTTGGGAGATTTAGGTTTCTTCTTCCCGTAGTGGTATCGGCAAATTGAGGGACCAGAGATGTCCAGGTCGGGGCGTACATGTTCAGGAGTTCTCAAAGGAATGGTGGCCAACATTACAAGCGCTGTTACGTACACTTTTAATCGCTTTAACCTTTATCAAGTTTCTCACTTTATGGGTTCTGGCTTCGCTGCTTTCGATACCAATTAAAGAAGAAGACTGACCACTGCTGGATTAAAATGCAGGAACAGGCCTTAGTTTGCAAAAAATGTGTCTATCATTCATAACTTCAATACTTAATATTCGCCGATAATATGACCTTTGGAGAGACCACCATGCATAAAAGGGAAGGAGCGGTTGCTCACGCCGCACCTCTTTCTCGTGTTCGTGCTTGAGCAGCCCGATACTGATCCACAATTATGGAAATTCAATCGCAAAATCATTGAGCGATACCAACGAAAGCGGGATTTATAACTTAATGAACTTCTGAAATCGTTTCTTCATTGTTCCCAGGTAACTGTACAGCGATAAGCGGTATCGCCAGACATACCCATCTGAATCGATAGGCATGAAGTGTCGGACACTTTTTTACCTTTGGGGACTTTGCCAATGGCTCGATTTGTCGCAACTTCTTGGTTCATGGCCTGTACCGTTACTGAACCAGCATATGCCCCCCTGAAGAGGCCAAGAAGCATCAGAGTCGCTGAAACTGAAAGAAGTGCCTTCATTGAGAATCGATCGTTCTATCTATCACTTTTTAGCATCACAGCCCCCATCTCTGCTGACCCATATCCCAAAAGGATTAGAGATTTACTCCTAACTACCAAGCCATCAACCTGTCTTGCTGTCCTCCTAGCAAAAAAAGGAGCCATCCATTCCGTTTTGACCTCAGCCGCTACATCCCATACAAGCTCTTGAATGCAAAGCATGAGACAAACCACTTTGCTATCAGCTAAGCCTGAAGCCGTCCAGATCGACTTCATAGGTGGCAGAACAACAACACCCCGTAAAGGGCAAAATCTGCTCGCACTAAGAGATCTCAAGAAACAGCCGCGGGCAGGCACGCCCTACGTCTATCTTCAGGAGATCGACCGCCCTTTGGAGATCAGCCCTGAAAGGGAAAGCGATACCAACGACAACCATCAATTCGCGCTAGCGTTTAAAAAATCATCTTTAAATGAAATCTTTTCCACAAGGACAAAGTCAGCAGGTTTCAAAGACTGCACTAGGAATTGCCGGGGCAGTCGCTGGTGGTATCTTAATTCTTTCAAGCGTATTTGTTGTTCCCGCTGGGAAGGTTGGAGTTCTAACCACTCTCGGGAAGGTTGCAAAAAAGCCACGGGTCCCTGGGCTGAATCTTAAGTTGCCTTTGATTCAAAGTTCACACTTATTTAGTATCCGCACACAGGTTGTTCCTGAAAATTTCTCAACTCTAACCAAGGATCTTCAGGTAATTGAGGCAACTGCAACCATTAAATATGCCGTCAAGCCCGATGAAGCACCCCGCATATACAGCACAATCGCAATCAGTGATGATGGTATATATAGCAGAGTGATTCAGCCCTCTCTTCTTAAATCGCTGAAGTCAGTATTCTCTAAGTATGAGCTGAATACAATCGCCACCGACTGGAACAACATATCAACGTTAGTAGAAGAAAGCGTGGCAGGAGAGCTTAATAAGTTTGACTATGTTGCGGTTCAAGGTCTGGACCTTACTGGCCTTCAGATCGCAGAAGAATATCGATCGGCTATTGAACAAAAACAAATTGCCGAGCAACAACTACTGAGGGCCAAAACCGAAGT
>ERZ802822.710-NODE-710-length-22673-cov-9.817136_pt1 | contig 22673 bp, 21 predicted proteins | sample MGYA00345649_ERZ802822 | MGnify/ENA primary metagenome ERZ802822 (study PRJEB30503, sample SAMEA104212359) | marine metagenome | biome: Westerlies Biome; feature: [SRF] surface water layer (ENVO:00010504) within the epipelagic zone...; material: water...
GAAATTAGGGCACGAAAAATAGCATTTATAATTTTATTATAACTATTTATCATTTGAAATTGAATCAGAAGAGACATAACGACATATACAAATAGCGTGTATAAGTAAAGAGTGATAATTTCATTTAATAATACTAAAAGTGCATTCATGGCATTAAATATAATTTATATTGATATATAAATAACAATTAATAATTTAAATACTATAGTTAATACAAATTTTTATCTATTTTAAGAATATCAATTAAAAGGAAAATAAAATGCTAATCAACATCAAAAATAATTTTGTAAAAATTTTTTTAAATTCATGTATATTTTTTAGCCTATTACTTTTTAATTTTCCTATATATGCGCATGAAAGAAATGACGATTGGAAAGACGTTTTAAAAGAAGCATCTGGACAGACTATATATTTTCATGCTTGGGGTGGTGCTAAAAACATAAACTCTTATATAAAATGGGCATCAGATGAAGTAAAAAAGAAGTATGATATTACTGTTAAACACGTAAAAGTTTCTGACACAGCAAATGTTGTAGCAAAGATTTTATCCGAAAAAAATGTAAAAAAAAACAATAATGGTACTGTTGATTTAGTATGGATAAATGGCGAAAACTTTTCATTCATGAAGACTAACGATTTACTGCTTAATGAAAAATGGATTTTTAATTCACCTAATTCAAAATTTTTAGACTTTGCTAATAACCCAAGTTTGCTTAATGACTTTGGGATACCTACTGATGGTATGGAGATGCCGTGGGGAGTTTCTCAATTGAATTTCTATTATGATACTAAATACATTAAATCCCCCCCCAAATCTGCACTAGAATTAAAAAATTATATAATAAGAAATAAAGGAAGGTTTACTTTCCCTCAGCCACCTGACTTTGTAGGCACAAGTTTTTTAAAGCAAATTCTGATTGAATTAATTTCAGACAGAAATTTTTTAAAATCAAATTATATTGCTAACAAGCATGAAAGAGAACTTGACCCATTATGGCAATGGCTTGAAGAAGTAACCCCTTATTTGTGGAGAAACGGAAAAAATTATCCTTCAAACTATTTGGCTATGACAGAACTGGTAGCAGAAAGAGAAATAGATTTTGGAATAGCATTTAATATTGCACATGCTTCAAATTCTATATCTGAAGGTAAACTGTCAAATTCTGTAAGGAGTTATATACACGATAAAGGTACATTAGCTAATGTGCATTTTTTAGCTATACCATATAATTCCTCTAACAAGGCGGCATCTAGAGCATTTGTAGATTTTTTAATCTCACCTAAAGCTCAAATAAAAAAACAAAACAAAGATTTTTGGGGTGATCCAAGCGTAATATCTGTAAATAAATTGAGTCAAAACTGGAGAAATAAATTTTCTACGCTTCCAAGAGGTGTTGCCACACTTACAAATCAAGATTTGAAAATGAAGCTTGAGGAACCCCATCCATCTTGGGTAAAAATTATTGAAGATAAATGGATTAAAAAATATGGGTCTAGTAATTAAAAGTAAATGGAAAAAAAATTGTATGGCCTTCTAGCTAAGGTTTTAGCAATTTTTCTGGGAATATTAATAATAATTCCTATCATTTTTGGCTTTATTGGTTTCTTTTTGCCATCTTTTGGTTATTTTCCTATTTTGGGTAAAAGTGAATTTAACTTAAATTATTTTTATATTTCATTCAATATTGCAGGCATTTCAAAATCTATAATAATGTCACTATTTACTGGTTTAGGCTCGACTTTATTAGCTTTATTCTTTTCACAAGTCATACTTTTGTATTTCTTCAAAACAAGAGCTTATAACTACATCAAAATAATAATATCTCCTTTAATAGCATTACCTCATATTACAATGGCTATTGGGTTGATATTTCTGTTTTCTCCAAGTGGTTTATTTTTTAGATTGTTTTCACCTTGGTTAACAGGATTTGATAGACCTCCAAATTTTTTTATAATACCGGATGAGTATGGTTTTTTTTTAATTTTAGGACTTATTTTAAAGGAAATTCCTTTTTTTATTTTAGTATCTTTATCTGCGATTCAACAATTTTCCGCCAGACAAATATTTGATCTTGGTAAATCTCTTCAAAATTCTAATTTTTCGTCATGGTGTATTTTAATATTTCCGTTAATATATAAAAAAATAAGACTAGTCATTTTCATTGTAATTGCTTTCACCGCTTCGGTTGTAGACATGTCATTAATTTTGGCTCCTTCTACTCCATCTACATTGGCAATTAGAATTTTACAAATTTATCAATCTTCTGATATTGACTCGTTTTTTATTGCATCTAATTTAGCTTTGATACAATTATTGATTATTATAATCTTGTTATTATCTTGGATGATTTTAGAAAGAATAGTAGAGCATAAATTATTTTTCATTTTTTTTACGAAAATTCTTTCATTTAGAATATTTTTTTTAAAAAACCTAATATTTGCTTCAGCGGTAATATTATTTTCTTTGTCAGTGTTAGGTATATTTTCCTCATTATTATGGGGCTTTAGTAAAAATTGGTATTTTCCTAGTTTTTTCCCAAATAGTATAGATATAGATACGTTTATAAATTTTTATAATGAAAACAAATTTATAGTATTTATTTCTATTTTTATTTCTGTCGTCGTTTCATTCTTATCTTCTTTGTTAACAATTATCTGGGTAGAATTAATGGATATTTTGAAAATGAAAAAACTTTATTTAGAGTGGATAATATTCATTCCCTTATTTATACCTCAGATATCTTTTTTAATTGGTTTGCAAAGTTTTATAATACTTTTTAATTTTGATAGTTTTTTAATTCCTTTAATTATCATACAATTATTCTACGTAATTCCTTATAGTTTTATAATATTAGCACCTTCTCTAAGAGAAATTAAAAAAGATATAATTAGGGTTGCAGCTAGTCTTGGTAAAAACAGATTTCAGAGACTGGTACAGATTAAGCTTCCAATAATTATGTCCTCTTTTTTAACATCATTTGCTATAGGGATGCTGGTGTCATTCTCTTTATATATTCCAGTTTACTTTATTGGTGCAGGAAGAGTGACTACCTTAACAGTAGAGGCATTGAATTTAGCCTTAAGTGGCTCAAGACAAGATTTAGGAGTGGCAACCTTTTTCCAGATAATAATACCAATATTAATATTAATCACTGTGGTGTATTTTAACAAAAAGATGAGTAAATGGAGATTTTAAATTTATTTAGTTTACTTGATAACATTCGTTAAATCTTTTATAGAACGTTAATATAATAATTCGGGAGAATATTTTGTCTGATACTTCAGCCTTTAAAGGTAAAAAATTTGCTGTTATGGTTGCTAGCGGTTTCAATGAAGAGCAATTTTTAATAATACAAAAAACAATATTAGCGGCAGAAGGCTCCTATACCATCGTATCCAGGGACATAGGTACTACAAATGGATGGGCCTCTGAAAAATGGGGGTTGTCTTATCCGGTTGACTTGCCTGTTTCAGAAACGTTGGCGATAGACTTTGATGCCTTAATAGTACCAGGTGGTGCAAATCAGATTGACACACTTAGCAATGACCTCCATGTAAGAAGAATTTTAAGGGCGTTTCTTAGAGAAAATGAGCCAGTTGCATTAGCAGGAGTTTCAACAATGTTATTGACTACTATTGATGCGGCTAAAGGTAGAAAAGTCGCTGCATCTGACGCTGACAGTGCTCTTTTAATTGCTGCGGGAGCGGAAATTATAGATAAACCTACTGTTAGAGATAAAAACTTAATCAGCGCAACTAGTGGTGAAGCTGGAATTTTAGATCTTTTAGAAATGTTGGCACAAGCATTTAAAGAAAAATAATAAAGGGAATCTAATGAATAAAAAACATATAATTAGTCCCTGTGTAGGAGTTTGCTCAATTGACCCTCAAAGTGACCTATGTATTGGATGCTTAAGAACTTCTTCTGAAATTGCTATGTGGCCTCAGATAGATAGACAAAGAGCTTATCAAATTATGAAAGAAATAAAAGGTAGATCTATTTTGAAAAAATAGTATTAAAGTTCAGGAAAAAATAAAATGCATAAATATAGAACGCACAAATGTAACGAATTAAGAATTGAAAATGTCAAAGACAGTGTAAAACTATCAGGTTGGGTTCATAGGAAAAGAGATCATGGCCAGTTAATTTTTATTGATTTGAGAGATCATTATGGATTAACCCAAGTTGTAGTTGATTCGTCTAATAAAAACTTCTCTATTATTGAGAACTTGTCTCTTGAGAGTGTTATTACAATTACTGGAATAGTGGTTGAGAGATCCAAAGAAACAGTAAATAAAAGTTTGCCCACAGGAAATATAGAGGTAAATCTGTCTGAGCTAGAAATAATTTCTAAATCTAACACCCTGCCATTGCAAGTTAATTCAGATGAAGATTATGGAGAAGAAACTAGATTAAAATTCCGATATTTAGATCTTAGGAGAAGTAGGCCCCATTCAAACATTATTTTAAGATCAAATGTAATTCAAACTATAAGAAATAAAATGTTGGAATTGGGTTTTCTAGAATTCCAAACGCCTATCTTAACTGCTTCAAGTCCCGAGGGAGCCAGAGATTTTTTAGTACCTTCTAGATTAAATAAAGGTAAGTTTTATGCTTTACCTCAAGCTCCTCAGCAGTTTAAACAACTTATAATGGTTTCAGGTTTTGACAAATATTTTCAAATTGCCCCATGTTTTAGAGATGAAGATAGTAGAGCTGATAGATCACCAGGAGAATTTTATCAACTAGATTTAGAAATGTCATATGTAGAACAAGAAGATGTTTTTCAGGCTGTTGAGCCAGTTGTAAGAGAAGTTTTTACCAAATTCTCTAATAAAAAAATTGACGATGTTTTCCCTAAAATTACATACAAAGACTCAATGCTAAAATATGGAAATGATAAACCAGATTTGAGATTTTCTCTTGAAATTAAGGATGTTACTGAATTTTTTGCAAATTCTGGTTTTACTATCTTTGCAAAATCTATTGAAAATGGAGCAGTAGTAAGAGCAATTCCTGGTCCTCATTGTGGTTCTAGGTCTGTTGCTGATAGAATGAATAGCTGGGCTCAAGGTGAAGGAGCACCAGGAATGGGGTATATAATATTTAGTGATGAAACAGGAAAAGGTCCGATTGCCAATGCATTAGGGATTGACAAGGCATTAAAGATGAAAGCTTTATTTAATCTTGAAGACGGCGATGCTCTATTTTTTTCTTGTGCAAATGAAAATGAAGCAGCAAATTTAGCAGGGAAAGCAAGGGTTAAGATTGCAACTGACAGAGAATTAATAGAGAAAAATACTTTTAAGTTTTGTTGGGTGGTTGATTACCCGATGTATGAAAAAGACGAAAAAACTGGTAAAATAGAATTTTCGCATAATCCATTTTCTATGCCTCAAGGTGGAATGAATGCTCTTACAAATAAAAACCCACTTGATATATTAGCTTTTCAATATGACTTAGTTTGTAATGGAATTGAACTGTCTTCTGGCGCAATACGAAATCATGTTCCAGAAATAATGTATAAAGCTTTTGAAATTGCAGGTCATAAACCAGATGTTGTAGACAACAAATTTCCTGGGATGATTAATGCTTTCAAATTTGGAGCACCACCCCATGGAGGCATAGCCCCTGGAATAGATAGAATTGTTATGTTATTAGCAGATGAACCAAATATAAGAGAGGTGATATTATTTCCTATGACAGGAAAAGCTGAAGACTTAATGATGAATGCTCCTAATGAAATTAATGATCTTCAACTTAAGGAACTTGGGATTAAGTTAGATAAAAGAACAAAAATTAATTAAATTTTGTAATTAAATTTAGTCTGTGCATAGAGCATACTAATGAGATTAATAAAATAACAGCTCCAGTTTGATGAAGTGCACCTAAATATACAGGCACCATATTAACTAAGGTTATTATGCCTAATAAGAATTGTGAACATATAATTATTGATATAATCAAAGATATTTTTTTAATTTTGTTATCATCATTTTTAAAATAATTATTATAACAATAGCATAGTGCACAAAGTGTAGTAAATAATGCTAAATGTCTATGGTGGAATTGAGCAGATGCTGGATTTTCAAAAGGATCTAATAATTTATATTCACCATAATTTTCAGGTATTAACCCGTCGCCCATCAAAGGGTATTCATTATACATTAAACCAGCATCCATTCCAGCAACAAATGCACCAGCTATAATAGTTATAAATAATATAGAAAACATAAAAAAACTAAAATCTGGCTTGATTTGGGAAACACCTTCTTTAATCTCAAGGTAAACCCAGATCAGAAGTGATAATATTAATAGTGCATTAGATAAATGAATAGTTAGACGATATTGGGAAACACTTGGATCATTAACTAAGCCTGACTTAACCATCCACCAACCTATGAAACCTTGAAGACCACCTAAAAATAAAATTATAAATAGTTTTGATAAAATAGATTTTGGTATTTTCTTTAAAATTATAAAAAATAACATTGGTATTATAAAGACAATACCAATCAATCTACCCCATAATCTATGAAAGTATTCCCAAAAAAATATTTCCTTGAATTCCTCTAAGCTCATACCATTATTTTTAAAAATATATTCTGGTGAATTCATGTATAATTCAAACACTCTTTTCCATTCAATTTCTGAGGTAGGAGGCAAAAATCCCCAAAGTGGTCGCCATTCTACCATTGAAAGACCAGAATCTGTTAATCTAGTAACTCCTCCAATTAAAATCATAAGTACAACCATTATTATCGTTGACAAAAGCCAAGTTGAGACATGTTTAGAATTTGGAAAGTGAAACATTTTTTTAATTAATTATAATATGAATTGTTGATATATATTTGTGAATTATTTTTTAAAAAACAATATTTGAATTATTTTTTTTATTTAATCTTGAAAGTTAACAATAAAACATTATTTAAACTCCATCAATAAAGGATTTATTGTTTAATTTTAACTTTTTTAAATAAGGGAGATGAGGCATGAAGTTTAGGCCACTTCACGATAGAGTTGTAGTTGAGCGTCTTGAAGCTGAAGAAAAAACTGCTAGTGGAATAATTATTCCAGATTCAGCGCAAGAAAAGCCAATGCAAGGTAAAATCATTGCAGCAGGTTCTGGAGCGCGTGACGAGACGGGTAAAGTTCAACCTTTAGACGTCAAAGAAGGTGATGTTGTACTTTTTGGAAAATGGTCCGGCACAGAAGTAAAGCTCGATGGTAAAGACCTATTGATCATGAAAGAAAGCGATATCATGGGAATAATGGGTTAATTATTCTCTAAACTAAATAATAATTACTTTGTAAATTGAAAGGATAAAAAAATGGCTGCTAAAGAAGTCAAATTTGGCGCAAATGCAAGAGCACAAATGTTAGAAGGTGTAGATATACTTGCAGAAGCTGTAAAAGTTACACTAGGACCTAAGGGTAGAAATGTTGTTTTAGATAAAGCGTTTGGAGCACCAAGAATAACAAAAGATGGTGTTACAGTTGCTAAAGAAATTGAATTGAAAGATAAATTTCAAAACATGGGTGCGCAAATGGTAAGAGAAGTTGCATCCAAAGCGAATGATGTGGCTGGTGATGGTACAACAACAGCCACAGTTTTAGCGCAAGCTATTGTTAAAGAAGGATCAAAAGCAGTTGCTGCTGGGCTTAATCCTATGGATCTTAAAAGAGGTATTGACTTAGCTATTGAATCTGTTGTTGCCGATTTAGAAACAAGAACTAGTAAAATATCTACTAATGCAGAAGTTGCCCAAGTTGGAACATTATCTGCCAACGGTGAAAGCGAAATTGGTGATATGATTGCAAAGGCAATGGATAAAGTCGGTAATGAAGGTGTTATTACTGTTGAAGAAGCTAAAACACTTGCAACAGAACTAGATGTTGTTGAGGGTATGCAATTTGACAGAGGTTATTTATCACCTTATTTCATAACTGATGCTGATAAAATGAAAGTAGTAATGGATGAACCATATATACTTTTATTTGAAAAGAAGTTAGCTAATCTTCAAGAAATGCTACCTGTATTAGAAAAAGTTGTTCAATCTGGTAAGCCTTTATTGATAATTGCAGAGGACGTAGAAGGCGAAGCTCTTGCTACACTAGTTGTAAATAAGTTAAGAGGTGGTTTAAAAATTGCTGCAGTAAAAGCTCCTGGTTTTGGTGACAGAAGAAAAGCTATGTTAGAAGATATTGCTATTTTAACAAAAGGTGATCTTATTTCTGAAGACTTAGGTATTAAACTTGACAATGTTACTCTTGAAATGCTTGGTACTGCTAAGCGTGTTGAGGTTACTAAAGAAGAAACAACCATCATAGATGGTGCTGGGACTAAAGATGATATCGGAGCAAGATGTAATCAAATTAGAGCACAGATAGAAGAAACAACTTCTGACTATGATAAAGAAAAACTTCAAGAAAGATTGGCTAAATTAGCTGGTGGTGTCGCTGTAATTAAAGTAGGTGGAGCGACTGAAGTTGAAGTTAAAGAACGTAAGGATCGTGTGGATGATGCTATGCACGCAACAAGAGCTGCAGTTGAAGAAGGTATAGTACCTGGAGGCGGTGTCGTTTTTGTAAAAGCAATTCCTGCTTTAGATAAAGTAAAAGTTGACAACCCTGATCAAAAGATGGGTGTTGATATTGTTAGAAGAGCACTAAAAGCTCCTGCCAAACAAATTGCTGACAACGCCGGTCAAGACGGAGCAGTTATTGTTGGAAAGCTTTTAGAATCAACAGACGCAAACTTTGGCTTTAACGCACAAACTAATGAATTTACTGATTTAGTTAAATCTGGTGTTATTGACCCTACTAAAGTTGTCAGATCAGCTTTACAAAATGCAGCATCTGTAGCTGGACTTTTAATTACTACTGAAGCAATGGTTGCCGACAAACCTGAGCCAGCTGCTGGTGGAGCCGGTGGTGGAATGCCTGATATGGGCGGCATGGGCGGCATGGGCGGCATGGGCGGCATGGGTGGTATGCCTGGCATGATGTAACCAAAACTGTACTATAATTTTATAACACCCTTAATTTAATTATTAGGGGTGTTTTTTATTTTTTAAAGCTTATAAATTGTTGCTTAGCTAACTTAACTGATATAGCTATATTATAAAATTATAAGAAGTAAATTATGAATAAATCTGAAATACAAAAACTTGCAGACAAATCAAATTCTTGGCCTTTTGTAGAAGCAAGAAATTTAAGGGATAGATTAAAAAAAATAGGTAGTAACTCGGGTGAGGGTAATGAAGTTCCAGTTTTATTTGAAACTGGATATGGCCCCTCAGGATTACCCCACATAGGTACTTTTGGAGAAGTTGCAAGGACTAATATAGTACGCTTTGCTTTTCAAACTTTAACAGGAAAAAACACAAAATTAATTTGTTTTTCAGATGATATGGATGGATTTCGTAAAGTTCCTGAGAATGTTCCTAACAAGACTTTGTTAGAAAATTACATTGATCATCCACTTACGAATGTTCCTGATCCATTTGAAAAGTTTGATAGTTTTGGGGCTCATAATAATTCTAAATTAAAAGAATTTTTAGACCATTTTAGCTTTGAATATGAATTCATTTCTGCAACTGACTGCTATAAAAGTGGTAAGTTTGATAATGCCCTAAAAAAGATTTTATTACATTACGAAGATATTAAAAATATAATTCTACCCACTTTAGGAGAAGAAAGAAAAAAAACCTATAGTCCATTCTTACCTGTTTGTCCTAAATCGGGAAAGGTTTTGCAGGTAAATATTACTTCTACCGATATTAAAAATAATACGGTTAGTTATTTTGACGAAGACTTAAAAGAAACAATAACAGTATCCATTCTAGGAGGTGCATGCAAATTACAATGGAAATGTGATTGGGCAATGCGCTGGCTTGCACTTGGTGTTGACTATGAAATGGCAGGAAAGGATTTATCAGAAAGTGTAATTTTATCTAGTAAAATTTTAAGAATTCTTGGAGCTTCACCACCATCTGGTTTTTCTTACGAACTTTTTTTAGATAATAATGGTGAGAAGATTTCAAAATCTAAGGGGAATGGATTATCTATTGAAGAATGGTTAAGATACGGAACTGCAGAATCTTTAAGCCTTTTTATGTACACAAATCCCAAAAGAGCCAAAAAACTTTTTTTTGATGTTATACCTAAAACAACTGATGAATATTTCTCACACTTAAAAAAATATAATGAACAAACAGATGATGAGAAAATTAATAATCCAGTTTGGCATCTGCATAGAGGCTCACCAATAATTAATGATGCGCCAGTTACTTATACATTATTATTAAATTTAGCTTCAGTATGTCACGCAAATGATACGGATACTGTTTGGGGATATGTATCAAGCTATGATTCCGATATAGAAAGAACAGATGAATTAGAGGCATTAATTAATTTGGCTGTTAATTTTTATAAAGAGAAAATTGAACCTCAAAAAAAATATAGATTACCTTCTGACAAAGAAAAAAGAGGAATTACACAATTAATTGAAATTTTATCAACTTTAGATAAAGAAACTTCATCAGAGGAAATACAAGCTATTATATTCTCCATTGGAAAAAAATTAGAATATCAAAATTTGCGTGATTGGTTTAAAGGATTGTATGAAACTGTATTGGGTCAATCTGAAGGTCCTAGGATGGGAAGTTTTATAAAACTGTATGGAATAGAATCAACTAAAAAACTATTAGAAAAAGTACTTGAAGGTGAATTAGTTAAAGAATAGGTAAAGGATGATTTGGAAATTTATTACTTTTCTTGTTAGGAAACTTGAACCAGAAATCGCTCATCAAATATCTTTAATTGCATTGAAGTTAGGATTCCATCCAAGATTAAAGCGAATAGAAATTCCAGTTAAAATTAACAATTTACATTTCACTAATTTTCTTGGAGTTGCTGCAGGTTTTGATAAAAATGCACAAATTATTGAGAGAATTCATTATTTAAACTTTGGACTAACTGAAGTTGGAACAATTACCCCATTACCGCAGTATGGAAACCCCAAACCAAGAGTATTTAGATTAGAAAAAGATAAAGCAATAATAAATAGAAATGGTTTTAATAATTTAGGAATGGCTCAGGCTATAAAAAAATTAAAAAATTATAGAAAAAAATTTCCAGTTGGCAGCGATTTTATTCTTGGTGTTAACATAGGGCCAAACAAAGATAGTAATGATAGATTTAATGATTACGAAATACTTTCAAAGAACTTATCAGAGTTTGCTGATTATCTTACTATAAATATTTCATCACCAAATACACCAAATTTAAGGGATTTTCATCAAACTAATAATTTAAAAAAAGTTTTAATATCTGTAAAAAATGGTATCGCGAAGTCTAAAAGTTTAGATTTACAATTGCCAATATTTTTAAAAATTGCCCCTGATATAAGTAAAAATGATTTAAAACAAATAATTGAAACTGCAAATGAAAACAATATTTCAGGTTTAATTATTTCTAATACTACTGTAGATAGGAATAAAGAACTTCAGTCGGATAACTTGCATGAAACAGGAGGTCTTTCTGGAATACCACTTTTTAATAAATCCACTAATTTTTTGGCTCTAGCAAGTAAAATAATTAAAATTAAAAAATATAATTTATATTTAATCGCTGCGGGTGGAGTTTCAGATTCTAAATCTGCATATGCCAAAATCTTATGTGGGGCTCATTTAGTCCAATTATATTCATCTATGACATTCGATGGCCCTTTAATTGCTGAAAATATTTTAAAAGGGTTACTACAATTAATGAATAGAGATAAGATAAGTTCAATTAAAGATATAAGAGGTATAGTTGATAATCCTGAGGATGCTATGAAGATTGCTAATAATGGATTGAAAGATTATCTATAAACTTAAATTGATTTCTTGTCCCATTTAACTTGACCTTTTAAAAAGCATATTTTATAAACACTTCATTATTTATAGGGGTTAAGAATGTCTAGAGTGTGTGAAATTTCTGGTAAAAATGTTATGAGTGGAAATAACGTTAGTCATGCTAAAAATAAAACTAAAAGGAAATTTTTACCTAATCTTCAAAATGTTAAGTTTTTTAGTAAGTCTTTAGACAAGTCTATTAATCTGAAGGTAAGTGTACGAGCCTTAAAGTCGGTTGAAAAAAATGGTGGTTTAGACGATTATCTTGCAAAGACAAGCAATAGAGTTTTAGCTCCAGAAGCGATAGCTATAAAAAAATTAATATTAAAAAATGTTAAAAAAGAGAGTAATGCTTCTTAAACTTATTCTTCATTAAATAGGTCGGCTAATTGCTCTGTTAAAGCTCCACCTAATTGTTCTGCATCAGTTAAAGTAATAGCTTTGTTATAGTATCTAGTAACATCGTGTCCTATTCCTATTGCAACTAATTCAACAGTTGATTTGTTTTCTATAAAAGAAATAACTTGTTTTAAGTGAAGTTCTAAATAGTTTCCGCTATTTGAAGATAATGTAGTATCATCAACTGGAGCACCATCGCTTATCACCATAAGAATTTTTCTATCTTCTAATCTTCCTAATAATCTTTCATGGGCCCAGATTAATGCTTCACCATCTATGTTTTCCTTCAAAATACCTTCTCTTAGCATTAAACCAAGAGAATTCTTTGATCTCCTCCATGGGGCATCTGCTGGTTTATAAATTATATGTCTTAAGTCATTTAGCCTACCAGGATAAGACGGTTTGCCATCATTAATCCATTCTTCCCTTGATTGTCCTCCTTTCCAAGCTTTAGTAGTGAAGCCAAGAACTTCAACTTTTACACCACATCTTTCAAGTGTCCTTGCCATAATGTCAGCACAAATAGCAGCAATTGTAATTGGCCGTCCTCTCATAGATCCAGAATTATCTATCAATAATGTTACAATTGTGTCTCTAAATTTCATATCTTTTTCTTGTTTGTAAGAAAGAGGAAACAAGGGTTGAGTAATTATTCGCGACAATTTTGAGGCATCTAGCATTCCTTCTTCAAGATCAAAATTCCAGGATCTATTTTGTTTTGCTTGTAATTTTCTTTGCAGTTTATTGGCCAATCTTGCAATAGCACCTTGAAGTGTTTCGAGTTGTTTATCTAAAGTACCTCTTAGCCTACTTAACTCATCCTCTTCGCATAGATCTGTAGCATTAACAATTTCATCATATTTTGTAGAAAAAACTTGGTAATTATAATTAATATTATTTTTACCTTGGTTATGCCCTGAAAGAGGATTAGAAGCTATTTCACCTTCACTCTCTCCATCTTGATCTTCTGATTCAGCATCTTGTGCCTCACCATCTATTTCTCCTTCGTCATCTTGTGCTTCACTTCCACCATCTAAGCCAGCATCTTGATCGTCATCACTCTCACTTTGAGCAGAAGAATCGTTTTCTTCATTTTCATCAGGATTGCTTTGATCAGTATCATCTTCATTTTCACTAGATTTATTTTGATCTGTTTCACCTATATCTGCTTGCAGGGCAGTTAACAATTCTCTTGTTTTTCTAGCAAAAATTTCTTGATCTTGGGTATTTTCTGCTAATTGATTAAGTAAATTCCCTATTTTACTATTAATCCAAGGACGCCATTTTTCTAAAGACACAGAAGTATTTGCAGGCGAAGCACAACCAGTAATTTTTTCTCTAATAACTAGATGTAGTGCGTTGACTAAGGCTTCTTTATCATCCCCACCTGGTATAGGTAAAATTGTTTCTTTGAATTTTTCTTCAACTAAATTTTGAAGATTATTCTTTATACCAACAAGATTTTTTGACCCTACAGCCTCTATACGTGCATCTTCCGCAAATTGAAATATTTTAGAAGATAGATCTGAAGATGGTAAATGCTTATTATGAAGAATGGGGTCGTGATACTTTATTTTTAGAGCAATTTTATCAGATTCACCTCTTAATTTTGATAGTTGAGTAGTATCTAATTCTTTTAAAATTTGAGGTAATCTTATTTCTTTTGATGATAAATAACTTGAACTTCCAGAAAACTTAATTTCTCTTTCACTGTCAAGATCTCCAGAAATAGCTTTTAAAGTAGAGGCGGTTGCGTTTTGGAATTGAGTATTTTCAGATTTTTTGTCCATCTTTAGATTTAAACATCAACAGTTTTATCTATTTCAATTAAATCTCTTCCAAAACATCTTTGATAATATTCTGATAGTATTGGTCTTTCCATTTCGTCGCATTTATTGAAAAAAGTTAATTTAAAGGCTAAATCAATATCTTCAACTATATTAGTATTTTCTGCCCATGTTATAACTGTTCTTGGCGACATTACCGTTGATAGGTCTCCAGAAATGAAACCATTTCTTGTCAATTCAGCTATAGACACCATTGATTTTATGGTTTCTTTGCCTTCTTTAGTCTTAAAATTAGGTACCTTAGACGCAACTATTTCTTCCTCTGCATTTGCAGGTAGATAATTTAAAGTGGAAACAATTGACCATCTATCCATTTGACCTTGGTTGATTTGTTGTGTTCCATGATACAAACCTGTTGTGTCACCCAAACCTACTGTATTAGCAGTTGCAAATAATCTAAAATTTTGGTGGGGATTTATTACTCTATTATTGTCAAGGAGTGTTAACTTACCCGAAACTTCCAAAACTCTTTGAATCACAAACATTACATCGGCTCTACCAGCATCATATTCGTCAAAAACAATTGCCACAGGGTTCTGTAATGCCCAAGGTAAAACACCTTCTCTAAATTCTGTAATTTGTTTGCCATCTTTCAAAACAATAGCATCTTTACCTACTAGGTCTAAACGACTAATATGACTGTCAAGGTTTACTCTAACACAAGGCCAATTTAATCTGGCAGCAACTTGCTCAATATGGGTTGATTTTCCAGTACCATGATATCCTTGTATCATTACTCTCCTGTTATAGCAAAATCCTGCCAATATCGCTTTCGTAGTTACTTCGTCAAACAAATAGGAAACATCAATCTCAGGTACAAATTTAGTTTTTTCTTTAAATCCTACTATCTTCATATTAGTTTTAAAACCAAACACTTTTTCGGAATCTATAACTGAAGTTAGAGAAGTGGGAAAGGTTTCTGAGTTAAAGTCCATATTGTTAGCTAAACTAACTTCGTTCATTGTAATTTCTCCAAAGGTAGATTTATTAATTTTTTACAGGTTTTGTAAATGATTTTAAAATAGTTTTGTATGCATTTGTTATGTTGATAAACTTATCTTTATTTTTGGAATTTTTTTGATTTTGAACATCAGGATGCCATTTCTTTGCTAAAATTTTATACTTAGATTTAACCTCACGTAAGTTACTGTTAGAATTTAAACCTAAAACTTTAAAACAACTCTCTAGTTTCTTATCAATAACCTTTTCTTTTATTGACTTTTTTTGTCCATTAAATACCCTAAAAGCTTCTTCAAAATCATGATTTAGGTTTTTAGTACCAAATTTCCAACTTGGTCTATCCCAAGTAACAGATTTTCTTATTTCAACCTCCAATTCTTTTTCATCTAATCCATCGAAATAATTCCAAGACTTATTAAATTTTTTTATACAATTTATACAGAAATATAAGTACTCTCTTAGATTATCTCTTGATTTAGGTGCAGGATAAAGACCAGCCTCTTTACAGCCTGGATTAGAGCAAGTTTTTTCAGCATTTTCATTTTGTTTAGTATTTAACATAAATTTATTTTTTTATTTTATTATAGGATTATCTTTCAATACGTGCAAGATTGGAATTCATTTTAGTAAATTTTATAAGTGAACATTATTTTGAAAAGAAAATTGAAAATTGACCAATTAATTATGGACCATTTCAAACCACATTTTTTTTCTGTTTCAGATGTTTCCGAACAGCATAGAGGTCACCAAAATTTTAAAGAAAATGTTGAAAGTCATTTTGAAATAATAATAGTTTCTGAAAAATTTGATAATAGAAATAAAATTGAAAGGCACAGAATGGTTAATAAAAGTCTTAAAGAAGAGTTCTTATCAGATCTTCATTCTGTAACTATTAAAACTTATACTATTGATGAATTTAAAAACACTTAAGCTAGTTTTCAAGTTTTTATGTTGCTAATTCATTCCATAAACGTAATTGAGAGATGAAGTTACCTTTTTTTTGTAAAATTCTAAATCTGATATCAAAAAATCTAAATTCTTGCCCAGGTTCAGGAATTGTTTTCGATTCATATAAAACTAATCCAGCAACTGTATTTGCATTTTGGTCTGGAAGAGACCAGTTTAGTGATCTGTTCAAATCTCTTATGGTAACAGAACCATCAATAATAAAAGATCCGTCAGGTTGTGGTTTTACACCTTTAACTTGAATATCAGTTTCATCATCAATTTCACCCACAATCTCTTCTAATATATCTTCTAGAGTAACAATGCCTTTAAAATCACCGTATTCGTCAACTACAACTGCAAAATGTTCCCGTCTAGTTTTAAATATTTCTAATTGGTCAAACAACAAAGTTGTTTCTGGAGCAAAATAAGGCTGTATCATTAATTCAGACAAGTTTATTGAGTTTATATTTTTAAAATTACGCCTTCTTAAATTTCTAAATAATTCTTTCGCGTGGAGTATCCCTATAATATTATCAGGATTTCCTGAATAAATTGGTATCCTAGTAAAAGGGCTTTCTCCAACAACCTTGAATACAATTTCTGGGTTTTCTTCAGTATCAATCATTGTTACAGCACCTCTATGTGTCATAACAGCTTCTATCGTCACTTCATCCATGTCGAGCATGCTAGACATCATTTTCCCTCTTTCTTTTCCTCGACTTTCGTTACCAGCATGTAACCTAATCATTCCTCTAAGCTCTTCAGTTTTTGCCTCTTCATCATCAACTACAGGGCCAGAAACAATTTTGGCAAAACGTTCTGTTATAAATGTTGCTGGTGTCAATAAAAAAATAATTAGTCTAATAATGGGAGCTACTGCTAAAGATAATTGATCTGCATGGCTAAAAGCATATGTCTTAGGAATAACTTCAGCAAAAATTACAAGAACAATTGTTAATAATATAGTCACAAAAATTAAATCAAATTCTCCAAAAAAACTAATAGCGAAACTGGTTGCATAGACGGAAGCAACAATATTTACTAAGTTGTTTCCAATTAAAATTGTACTTATCATTTTTTCTTTTTTTGCTAATATTTTTTCGATTGTTACTGCTCTTTTATTACCTTGAAGAGCTAACTCATGGATTCTCGCTTCCGAAACAGCTGTCAAAGCTGTTTCGGAACTTGAAAAGAAAGCTGACAAAATAATTAGTAATAAAATATTAGTTAAAAAAACAAATAGCTCTGGCATTAAATTTCTTTGTCCAAAAATTTGGTTAAAACATTAACATCCATATTATATTTTATAAAAGACTCTCCAATTTTTTTATTTAAAATAAATGTAAGTTCGTTTTGTTTATTTTTTTTATCAAATTTGAATTTTTCTATCATTCCTGATGTTGATATTGAAAGGCTTTTTATATCATGTAAAGAAGTGGGAAGTTTTGATTTTTGAAAAAAATTAATAACTTTTTGTGTATCATCTATTGGACAAAAATTTAATTTATTTGACAGCTTAAAAGCTAAACATATTCCTATAGATACAGCCTCACCATGTATTATTCTTCCATCATAATTACCAAAGGACTCAATAGCATGGGCAAATGTGTGACCAAGATTTAAAAGAGCTCTTTCTGCTCCTTCTTTTTCATCATTCTTTATAATTTCAGCTTTTATTTGACAAGACTTAGTAATTACTGTTTGCAAATTATTTTTATCATAATTAAAAATACTTATATATTCTTGGGTCAACCAATTGAAAAAATTTAAATCCTTTATCAATCCATATTTGATAACTTCAGCAAAGCCAGCTCGGAACTCTCGTTCAGGAAGTGTTTTGAGAATATTTATATCAGCTAAAACTGCTAGAGGTTGGTGAAAAGAGCCAATTAAATTTTTACCTATTTTAGAATTTATACCAGTTTTACCTCCTACAGAACTATCGACCTGAGATAAAAGAGTGGTTGGAACTTGAATAAAATTAATTCCCCTTAATACAATAGAGGCTGCAAATCCAGCAATGTCTCCAACAACTCCTCCACCAAATGCAATTATTAAGCTTTGTCTATCTATTCCATTCTCTAATACTTTTTCGACTATTTTATTTAGTTGATCTATACTTTTTGTGTGGTCTCCGCCTGGAATATCGATTAATTTAACGGAAGTGGTTAATTTTTTTATAGACTGAATGAATTTCTCAAACGCATTATCGTGTTTGCTTTTAATAGAAAAAAAACTATCGTGAACAACAATAATTTTTTTTTTATAAATAAATTCCTTTAATATTTCTCCACCGTTACTTAACAGATCATCTCCAACAATTATTGGATATGACAAATTTGCTTTTTTTCTAGTTAAGGAGACGTTAAAAATTTTTGACTTCATTTTGTTGCTTTTTTGTTCTCATTAGATATTATTTTTGTAATTTTTTCAATTATCTGGTTTTGATTAAGTTTATTAGTGTTTAACTGATCATGACTAAGTGAGTAGTATTTAATTCTTTTTTTTAAAAGTTCTGAAATTGATTTTTTAACATCTCCTCTAATCATAGGTCTTTTGGAACCATCTCCAATTCTATTTACTAGCACCTCAACAGGTGTATTCAACCAGATAACATGTGACTTTTCCAATAATAGTGTTCTTGTATTAATATTATCAAAAGCACCTCCACCTAAACTTATGACAGAACTTTTATTAGCTTGTGATAAAGTATAGATTAATTCTTTAATAATATTTTCTTCAGCTTGTCTAAAAAATTTTTCTCCTTTTTCTTCAAAAATTGTTTTAATTGTATTGTTAAATTTTTGTTCAATTAATAAATCTATATCATAAAAATTAAAACTAAGATTTTTTGCAATCAGACGGCCAAATTTAGATTTCCCTGTGCCCATCATACCAATGAAAGTTATAATTTTATTATTATTAATACTTTTTAGATTTATTTTATTTTTTTTTAACATCAAAATAAATTATCATACTAATTTTTCGGAAACATCATATTTTTAGTAAATTTTTAAATTTTATGTTAAGTAATCACGTTAGTAATAGACAAAAACTCGCCATAATTTAAAATTAAAGTATTAATTAATTTTGGAATTGTACATGAAAAATTATAAGTTTTTATTAATCGTGTTTGTTTTTACTGTTTTAGGAGTTTTTGCTACAGTGACATATATTGATATGCCTGCACCTGATAAGCTAAAAAACAAAATTATAGATGTAAATGATAAAATAGTAAGGTAGTCATAATTTGTTCAAAAGAGTATTAAATTTTTTTTTAAGTTGTAGTCTTGTTTTTCTATTAAATATGGCTGAAATTGAAGTGTACTCCCAAACTACTAAATCAACTAATAAAGAACCTTTGGATAATAATAAAAATTCTATTATTAAAGTAAGTAAATTAGAAAAGCCTTCACTAGGATCGCTAGGCATTAAAACAGACGTAAATGAAATAATGGGTCTAGATATTTGGACTAAAATGAAGGCGTCTGATATAATTGAACATTTTAATTACATTCCAGACATACTATTAAGTAAAAGCCTACACATTTTTTTAAGCGATTTGTACTTAACCACGTCTAATCCACCAATTGGTAATTCAGATAATATAGTTAAATTCTTAGAAACTAGATTATATAAAATTAAAAGTGGTGGAGAGAGCCAAAAATTATATCAATTAGTTACTCAGTTGCCAGGAGGCAAAAGGTGGGATTTTTGGAAACGTTGGCAGACAGAATATGAACTAATAAACCGTCAAGATAAAAAAGCGTGCCAATATGTTAATAAAAAATCAAAAGTTAATTCGGATAACTTCTGGCAAATGGCTCGAATTTTTTGTCTTGCGATAGACGGTAAAGTAAACCAGTCAGAGTTTATACTGGATTTAATAAAATCAAGAGGTTTTTCAGACAAAATTTTTGAAAATTTATTTCAGATTATTAATAATAACGAAAAAACTTTTAATTTGGAAAATGAATATAATAAAATTCAGCCTTTACATGTAATTATGATGGATACTTTAAAGATACCAATTAAAGCAAATTACATTGCTCATTTTGCGGTTGAGTATACAGATTCTCTTTTATCACTTACTTATTTAACTCCGAGTGCTAGATCTTTTCTATTAGACAAAAAAATGAATTATAGTTTTGTAAATGTTAATGAAATAATTGAAAATTATAAATCTGTGGCCGACGGTAATATTGATATAAAAAAAGCTTTATCTAGTTATACAAAAAAACCTAATGGGTTGAATAGAGCTAACGTTTGGCTAGCAATAATAACGATGAAAGATGAAATTAAAAAAGCAGAGTCAATAATAACTTTTATTAAATTAGAAATTAGAAATGGAAGATTTAAAGATATTGCCGATTTATATATACCTGTTTTAGAAAAGATAGATAAATCTTCTCTGACAAAAGAACTAAATAATTCAATAAATAGATTGATGATAATTTCCAAACCAAACTTACATCCGGATAATAGTTTAGCAAATATAATAATGTTAGAGAAAGACAAGACTTGGAATTGGGAAATAATTCTAAAAGAAAGAGCATGGCCTATCATTCCTATTATTGAAAAATCAGGGATGAAAGAACCAAGTTCAATTGAATGGCTTGATTATGTAAATAGTACAGATGAAAAAAAATTGGACGACAATAGTTTTATTCGATGGGAAAATAGTTATAGTTTAAAAAACTTTATTTTAAGAAAATCTATAGAACAAGCCGCTGATAATGACAGAAAAGCGCTAACAGTTTTACTTATAGGTAGATTAATGGATGACACTACATTAGTTGATTTTGATATAAACAACATGATTACTATAAGGTCGGCACTTATTAAAATAGGTTTGTTAGATTTAGCTGATAAAATTACTTATGAAATAATGACTTCTAAGTTTATTAATTTTTAAAAAAGTTTATTGATGAAAAAAAACAAAGATCAAAATATCGAGTTGGTTAACAGAATAATAAATGTTATTAGTTTAGAGAAAGGCCTATCTAAAAATACTAAAATTGCATATAGATCTGATATAAATCTAATATTTAATTTATTGAACGATAATAATATCAATGCTCTAGAAGCGCAAGAACACGATTTTAAAGAAATATTTTTTTTATTAAGAAGTAAGAATTTTAAACCAAGCTCATTAAATAGAAAACTTTCATCACTTAAACAATTTTATCAAATTTTAAAAGAAGAAGGGTATATAAAAATAAACCCCTTGAGTAATCAAGAAAGTTTTAAAAAGCATGTAAAATTACCTAAATCTTTATCAGAAAATGTTATGATTTCGCTTTTAGAAAAAGCTAAGTATGATTACGAAAAATCACAAGATTTATCTCTTCAAAAAAATAAATGTTTGCGTACCTTAACAATACTAGAGATTTTATACTCAACAGGTATGAGGATTACTGAGTTATTAGAATTGCCATTATCAGACTTTATAAATATAACTGAAAAGTTGCAAATTAAGGGTAAAGGTGACGTTTATAGAATGGTCGCTTTTAATAAAGAAGCTAAAAGTGCAATAGATATTTGGTTAGAGCATAGATCTACCTTACAGGGATCAATAGATAATAAATATATGTTTCCTGACAAAAATGGTAGCGGGCATATCTCACGTCAAATTATTTACAAAGACTTATCTTGTTTGTCAAAAAGTATAGGCATTGATAAAAAGGAAATTTCACCTCATAACATTAGGCATAGTTTTGCGACTCATATGCTAAATCGAGGGGCTGATTTAAGATCTTTACAAAAACTGCTAGGTCATGCTGATATTAGCACTACTGAAATATATACTTACGTCAAATCAGAGAGGCTCTCAGGCCTTATTAAAGATACTCACCCTTTAAATAAAATGAATTTTAAAAATAACGAAGGCTTTTAATATGATTAAACATTTTCTATCTTTTGAAAAACAAATATCAGATCTTGAAGGAAAAATAGAAGAGTTACGTCATTTATCTTCTGGGACTGATATAAATATAGCTGAAGAAATTGGTAAACTTCAAGGGGCAGTTTCAGAAGAATTAAAATCTACTTATTCACAACTTACCCCTTGGCAGAAAGTTCAGGTTTCTAGACATCCTGAAAGGCCTCATTTTCAAGATATTGTTAAACAATTATTTGAATGTTACATACCTCTTTCCGGTGACAGAAATTTTTCTGACGATAATGCCCTTACAGGTGGAACAGCAATTTTTAAAGGTAAAAGCATTATTGTTATGGGTATTGATAAAGGAAAAAATACAGATGACAGAATTTTAAAAAATTTTGGTATGGCTAGGCCTGAAGGCTATAGAAAAGCAGTACGACTTATGGAGTTGGCAGATAAATTTCTTATACCAATAATTATGTTTGTTGATACTGCTGGAGCCTACCCAGGACAAGGAGCCGAACAAAGGGGACAGGCAGAGGCTATAGCTAGATGCATACAAAAAAGTTTAGAAATCAGAGTGCCAACTATATCAATAATTACAGGTGAGGGTGGCTCTGGTGGAGCGGTTGCTCTAGCTGTCGCAAACAATACTTTAATGTTAGAGCATGCTATTTATTCTGTTATTTCACCAGAAGGTTGTTCTTCTATTTTGTGGAGGAGTGCTGATCACG
>ERZ802822.711-NODE-711-length-22651-cov-14.711837_pt1 | contig 22651 bp, 20 predicted proteins | sample MGYA00345649_ERZ802822 | MGnify/ENA primary metagenome ERZ802822 (study PRJEB30503, sample SAMEA104212359) | marine metagenome | biome: Westerlies Biome; feature: [SRF] surface water layer (ENVO:00010504) within the epipelagic zone...; material: water...
TAGACCTCATGAATCTGGCCGGCTTTTGCCGAAATTGCCTGTCCAAGTGGTACGCAGAAGCCGCTGGAGAGCAGGGATTGACATTGGATAAAGAGTCGGCCCGCGAGATCGTGTACGGCATGCCGTATGACGAGTGGAAGGCCCAGTATCAGACCGAGGCGACGCCTGAACAGGCAGCCCAATTTGCCGCGCAGCAGTCGGACTCAGCTGGACAGTGACGCCAACACGTCGCTGACGGAGACGACGTCAGCATACTTAGCATTGAGGTCATAAAGGTTGGCCTCGTGGGCCTGTTCATCGCGATCACCACAGGCCTCCTCTGGCACCAAGACGCGGTAGTTATTCTGTAATCCATCTACTGCAGTAGCGCGCACACAGCCGCTGGTGGTGAGGCCTGTGACCACCACAGAGTCCACGCTCTTTGCTTTCAGCCAGTCATCCAGCTCAGTGCCGTGGAAGCCGCTGGCATGGCGTTTCTCCAACTGAAGATCTGACGAGGCGATGGGTAACCGGGGATCAAATTTGATCCATTCTGAGTCAGGGGTCAGGAGGTTGAGTGCCGGGACCCTCGCTCGAAACACGGAAGCTTGTTCCTCGTTGTGATAGACCACTGTGGTCAGGGCAACGGGCAGATCTGCCTGATGAAAGGCATTCATCAGCTCGACATTGGCCGCCACGACGGCGTCCGCCTCTGAACCCAGCGGGCAGGCCGGATCGGTAAACCCCACCACCACGTCCACAATAATCAATGCGGGTTTTTGGCCCATCCCGCCGTCGATTCTGTCCAATGCTTTTCGGTCTGACATGACTGGCGTCCAGCTCACCGTACTCGGTACTATCGCTATCATGAGCCATCTGAAACAGCAGTGCCAGAACCAGCGTCACTGTCATTGCGTGAGACGCTCGCCTGATGAGTGATGCGCAGCCAACATCGATTGATGTCAGTGCATTGATCGATGCCGACTGGCCTGAATGGCGGTCGGCGCTCGAGGACATCCGGCGCGAATATGGTGACGAGGGCGTGCGGGCGCTGCTCAGGCGGCTACAGGAGTACAGCGTCGATCAGGGTGTGACGCTCTCTGACGCATTACTGAACACGCCTTACATCAATACGCTTTCTCCCGAAGAGCAGCCACCGTATCCGGGAGACCTCGAGCTTGAGAAGCGCATTGAAAATATCATTCGGTGGAACGCGGCCGCCATGATTCTTCGGGCGCAGGACGAAGGTGCCGGTTTGGGTGGGCACATTGCGACTTACGCCTCTGCCGCCACCGCTATGGAGACCGCCTTTCATCACGTTTTCAGCGCCGAAGGCCGGGGAGACCTAGTGCTCCCCCAGCCGCACGCCGCGCCGGGTATCTATGCCAGAGCCTATCTGGAAGGACGGCTGACCGAGCAGCAGCTGCGTAATTTCCGACGTGAGTTGGGAGAGGGCGGGGGTTTGCCTTCCTACCCGCACCCACGATCCATGCCCGAGTTCTGGCAGGTGCCCAACGCTTCAATGGGCCTGTCCGTGCCAATGTCTATCTATATCGCGCGGTTCGCCAAGTATCTTCAGCATCGCGGACTGCTGGCGGCCGATGACGCGCGGATCTGGTGCTTTATCGGCGACGGTGAGGCCGACGAGCCCGAGGTGCTGGGCACCATCAATATCGCCGCCCGAGAGCGGCTCGACAATTTGGTGATTGTCGTCAACTGCAATCTGCAGCGCCTCGATGGACCGGTGCGCGGTAACGGAAAAATCATTCAGGAGCTGGAGCGGGCGTTTCGCGGCGCCGACTGGCAAGTCCTGAAGGTGATCTGGGGCAGTGGCTGGGATGTGCTACTTGCCTCGGATCACGAGGGTGTCTTGCGCCATCGCATGGAGGAGTGTCTCGACGGTGACTATCAGCGCTACTCCATCCTCCCTGGAGACGAGCAGCGCGAGCATTGGGTGCACGGCGATCCCCGCCTAGAGCAGCTTATGAATACGCTCACCGACGTCGAGGTGGCGCAGATCAAGCGTGGTGGGCAGGACCCGAAAAAACTCTACGCCGCTTACCGCCGGGCCTGTGAGAGTGAGGATCGCCCGACAGTCATTCTTGTGAAGACTGTCAAGGGTGATGGCATGGGCTCTGCCTTACAGGGGCGCAATACCGCGCATCAAAAGAAAGACTTGAGCCGCGAGGAGCGGATCGCCTGTGCGCGCAGCTGGGGGATACCACTTGACGATGAGGCGATTGCCCGGGCCGATTTTTATTGTCCGGAGCAGGACAGCGACGAGCTCAGATACCTGCGGGCGCGCAGGGAAGCACTGGGCGGCTATCTACCCCGACGCGAGGTACCTGCCGCCAGTCTGAAGGCGCCGGATGCGGCGATCTTCACGACCTTCGACGGAGGTAGCGAGTCACGGAGCTTATCTACGACCACTGCCATGGTGCGCCTGTTGACCAAGCTTCTGAAAGACCCTGAGGTAGGCGAGTTTATTGTGCCCATCGTGCCGGATGAGGCGCGCACTTTTGGCATGGACGCATTGTTCAAGGTGGCGGGCATCTACTCGCCCGACGGTCAACGGTATACCCCCGTCGACGCTGAGGCATTAAATACTTATCGGGAAGCGATTGACGGGCAGATTTTGCAGGAGGGTATCTGCGAGGCTGGGGCGATTGCCTCGTTCATTGCAGCGGGCACTGCCTATGCCACCTTTGCGGTGCCCACCATCCCGTTTTACATCTTCTATTCTATGTTTGGCTTCCAGCGCGTGGGCGACATGATCTGGGCATCTGCCGACATGATGGCCCGGGGCTTTCTGTTGGGGGGTACGGCGGGCCGCACCACCTTGAACGGCGAGGGCCTCCAGCATCAGGACGGGCACTCTCCGATTCTCGCGAGCACCGTGCCGTCGGTGCGCACCTATGATTGTGCCTTCGCTTGGGAATTGGCGATTCTTGTCCGATTCGGCATACAGCGGATGTTCGTGGAGGATCACGACGAGCTGTTTTACCTGATGATGTACAACGAAGCGCTGCACATGCCGGCTCGACCCGCACATGAAGATCTCGACGAGGGCGTGGTGCGGGGTGGTTATATGCTGGAGCCCGCCACGGGCGACGGGCCACGCGTGAATCTACTGGGATCCGGCACGATTCTGTTCGAAGTGATGCAGGCGGCCGCGACGCTTAGGGCAGAGGGTTACTCGGTGGCCGTGTATAGCATCACCAGCTATGTCGAATTGGCGCGCGATGCAGAGCGAGCAGAGCAGGCGGGCACTGCCGATGCTGAGCCAGCCTGGTTGGACACGATTTTTCCTGAGACCAATGTGCCCACTGTCGCCGTGACGGATTACGTGCGGGCCTTGCCTCGTATGATTGCGAGCTGGATAACCGGACCGTTTACGGCTCTGGGCACCGATGGTTTTGGGATGAGTGAGCGGCGTTCAGACTTACGCGCCCACTTTAAGGTCGACGCCGCTTCTATTGCCGACGCCGCCCGTGGGCTGACGGCAAGCTGAGCCGGCTCGAGCCCTGAGTGGTGACGCTGACCCAGTGGCGCTACACTTGGCGCCGCCAGGGTCCGGTGGCGGAGCTTCCAGAGCCCTCTTAAAAGGAGATAACGATGGCCGAGAAGGTGATTATCAAAGAGGTTGCAGCCCGCGACGGGCTTCAGGCGCAGCCCAAGCACCTCAGCGTAGAGCAGCGGGTCGCGCTATTGGCTGCCCTTGCCGAGACCGGCGTGCCCGAGCTTGAGATCGGGTCGTTTGTGTCGCCTAAAGCCGTCCCCCAGATGGCAGGGACGGACGAAATAGCCGCGAATCTTCCGCCGGCACAGCTTGCCTACAGCGCGCTGGTACCTAACATGAAGGGATACGAACTGGCCATCATGGCGGGTATTCGCAGTCATGCCATCGCGCTTGCTGCCACTGAAGAGATGAACCAGAACAATATCCGCAAGAGCCTCGAGGACACCTTTGTCATGGGGGAGGAGATTCTGGATCGTGCGGCAGCAGAGGGCGTCGATATCCACGCCTATCTCGCTGTGGCGTTTGAGTGCCCCTATGAGGGAGCCGTTGAGGAATCGCTGGTGCTGGAGCAGGTGGACCGCTTGATGCAGCACAAGCCAGCGCGTTTGATGATTGCCGATACCATTGGTGCCGCCAATCCTGCCGCTGTGCATTCTATGATGCACAAACTGGTTGATCGATATGGACCCGAGCGGTTGGGGTGTCACTTTCACGATACCCGTGCCATGGGTCTGGCTAACGTTTACGCCGCGTTGCAGGCGGGTGTCCGTCAGTTCGACGCCTCGGCAGGGGGGCTGGGAGGCTGTCCCTTTGCGCCCGGCGCCAAAGGGAATGTGGCCACTGAAGACGTGGTGATGCTATGCGAGTCAATTGGTTATGAAACCGGGCTCGATATGCCCAAGCTTCTGGAGGCGGTTGCGCTCTTGAGCGAAATGATCGGCGCTCCCCAGGGCGGAAGAGCCCACACTTGGCTGTCCAAGCAGTGCGCTTGAGTTAAATCGTGCGCGTCAGTGAGGCCATCGTCGGCCGGCAGAGTATTCGCGCTTTTCTGAGCGATAGACCCGTCACTGACGATCAGATAAAAGCACTTTTGAATATTGCTGGGCGGGCACCGTCCGGGTCCAACATTCAGCCCTGGCACGCTTATATCGTGCGTCATGAGCGCAAACAGCGCATTACAGACGCCTGTTCGGCGCGTTATTTAGATGGTGATGAGGGTGAATACGAATACCACTACTACCCCCGCCAGTGGCGACAGCCTTATATCGGTCGACGCCGACAAACAGGCTTTGGGTTATACGGGCTGCTAGGAATAGAGCGGCAGGATGCCGAGGCAGTAAAAAGCTACCGAGTGCAGAACTATCAGTTTTTTGGCGCGCCAGTCGGCCTCTTCTTTACCATCGACCGGGATATGGAGCAGGGCAGCTGGGTCGACTACGGGATGTTCTTACAATCCTTCATGTTGGCCGCCCGGGAAATGGGGTTGGAGACCTGTGCTCAAGCGGCGTTCTGCCCTTACCATGATACGGTGATGTCTATTCTGGAAGCACCCGCCGAGCAGATGCTTGTATGCGGCATGTCTCTTGGATACGCCGACCCGGAAGCGCTAATCAATACCTACCGCACAGAACGACTGGATGCTGCGGAGTTTATGACGGTACTGGATTGATCAGCTGGCCCGCGCCACCATCTGTTTGGCGATGATCATGCGCTGGATCTCGTTGGTGCCCTCACCAATGCACAGCAGCGGCGCGTCTCGGTAGAAACGCTCGATCTCATACTCTGGAGAGTAGCTGTAACCACCAAAGACCCGCATCGCATCGAGACTGTTTTGCACCGCCGCTTCCGAGGCGAAGAATTTAGCTTGTCCTGCCTCCAGATCGCAGCGCTCGTGGCGATCAAACTTGTCGGCGGCTTGATGCACCAATAATTCAGCCGCAGCCGCGCGGGTCGACATTTCGGCCAGTTTCAGTTGGATGGCCTGATGTTCGGCAATGGCCTTGCCAAAGGTTTTTCGATCCATTGCGTAATGGAGGGCCATATTGGTCGCACCCTTTGCCATCCCCGCGCCACGCGCAGCAATATTAATGCGCCCCAGCTCAAGGCCACCGGCAACCTGCTGGAAGCCCTTGCCTTCTTCCCCGCCCACCAAATTGTCCGCGGAGACCCGGAAGTCCTCAAAGATCAGTTCGGCGCTGTCGATCGAACGGTAACCCAGTTTCTTGAGCTTTTTGCCGACACTGAAGCCCTCGCCCTTCTCGCAGATAAAGAGGCTCATGCCGCGGTGCGGCGGCGAGGCGCTGGGATCGGTCTTGGTGAGTACGGCGAGACAATTGCCCTTAATCCCGTTGGAGATCCAGGTCTTGGTGCCGTTCAAAATATAGTGATCACCATCTTTCTTGGCGACCAGACGAATACCTTGTAGGTCTGACCCGGCGTCCGGCTCGGTCAGGCCAATACCGCCACGCAGTTCTCCGGTCGCGAACTTGGGCAGAAAGTGCTCCTTCTGGGCCTGGGTGCCGGCGCGTTCGACACAGTTCGCCATGATCAGGTGAGAGTTGAAGATGCCCGAGGGCGCCATCCAGACTTCACATATCCGCGAGACAATCCGTGCGTAGGTGGAGGCGCTCAGACCCAGGCCGCCATACTCCTCAGAGATCGTGGCGCCAAACAGTCCCAACTCTTTCATTTGTTCAACTAGGTCAACCGGGTACTCGTCCGCCTGATCGAACTCGCGCGCGATGGGGCGTAGCTCCTGTTCGACCCATTTGTCGATGGTGGCCAACATCTGTTGTTCGACCGACGCGTCGTGGCTCATGCTGTATCTCCTGAAAAACGGGCTTAAGCGGGGTTGCGCTTGGGAATGAGGATCTGCCGCTCAAAGACGCAGACTTCGGTGTCGTCCTGGTTGATGCCGCGGGTGAGCACGCTGACGATGCCCGCGTTGGGTCGGGAGCGTGACTCACGTTTGTCCAGCACTTCCGTGTTGGCGTAGAGAGTGTCGCCCGGGAAAACCGGCGCAGGCAGTTTGATTTCTTTCCACCCCAAATTGGCGATGGCTGCCTCGCTCACATCCGATACGCTCATGCCCACAATGATAGCCACCGTCAGTGGGCTCGCGACCAGCGGTCGACCGAACTCGGTCTCCGCGGCGTACTCCTCATCGAAATGGAGTGGGTGGGTATTCATAGTCAGCAAGGTGAACCAGGCGTTGTCGTGTTGCGAGATCGTTCTTCCGGGCAAGTGGTGATAGATGTCCCCCACTGTAAAGTCCTCGAAGTGACGGCCGCTTTGGTGAGCGTAGCGCGCCTTAGCAGAGGTTTTGGACATGATCAAATACCTTGTGAGATCGACATAACGGGTTGTGGTCAACCGATAAGCAACTAAAATGTTCGGACAAATGAAGTCTGGGGGGTTCAGACCTGTCATGCAAGGTGAGCAAGCAAAAAAACAGGCCGATGGCGGTGCGCAGGGCTCGTCCAGAGTGCCACTTTACCGCCAAATATCGGACACGCTGCTGGCCGGTATTCGCGAGGGCAAGTTCCCCGTCGGCACGTTTTTACCCGGCGAACTGGAACTGATCGATCGTTTTGATGCCAGTCGACACACGATTCGTGAGGCCTTGCGTGTGCTGGAAGACATGGGGCTTGTGAAGCGACAGCGGGGGCGTGGCACGCTGGTGCTTTCCACCGAGGCGTCACCGGCTTTCGTGCAAATGGTGCGCTCACCGTCGGAACTCTTCAGTTACCCCGACAGCAGCATTTTTCGATTGCTCTCCGATGAACGCATCAAGGCGGACAAGCCCTTGGCGAGGGAATTGGGGTGTCAGGTGGGAGACGAGTGGGTGCAAATTTCGGGGTTGAGGACGTTGGGAGATGAGGGTATGCCGATCTGCCTGGCCAATGTGTATGTCATCCCGGAATACGGCTCGATAGCCCAGCGGCTCGGTACGAGCTCACGTCCGGTTTACGAGATGATCGCTGAGACTTTCAAAGAATCGATCGAGAACATCACGATTCGCCTGACTGCTGGAGTGCTGTCTGACCAGAAAGCCGCGGTCCTGGGCGTCGAGCCGGGCTCGCCCTCGCTGAGCGTCAGTCGATTTTATGAGGGCAGAGGGGGGCGCATTTTTGAAGCGTCGATCTCTGAGCACCCAGCCAGTAATTTCAGCTATACCTTCGAATTCACCCGCGGCTGGCAGACCGCCGATCACTGGTCCTGGAACAACTGATATGACACCTGAAGATTTCACGCCCATTCGGAGTTTCCTGTTCACGCCCGCGAATCATCCTCGGCGCGTGGAAAAGGTTTTTGAGGTGGGCGCCGATGCCGTCATCCTGGATTTGGAAGATGCTGTGGCAATCAGTGAAAAGCCCGCTGCGCGTCAATGCGTGGTGGATGCTTTCACCACCCGTCCCAACAGTGGTACCCGACACTACGTTCGCGTCAATAGCATCGATACGCCTTATTGCGCCGAGGACATCAAAGCCACCGTCGGGCCATGGCTCGATGGTGTGGTGTTGCCAAAGGTGGAGTCGCGGGCGTGTCTCGACGAGCTGGAAAACGTGCTCGCCGCTGCCGAGACGGCGCAGGGTATGGCTGTGGGCAGCTTGGACCTGATGCCGATCATTGAAACGGCAGCAGGGGTAGAGCGAGCGAGGAAGATTGCCACTGCCGACAGCCGCATCAAGCGCATGGCGTTTGGCGGCGGGGACTACACGCTGGATCTGAATTACGAATGGAACGCTGATGAGTCGGTGTTGGCCTATGCGCGAGCAAAGCTGTCTCATGCCGCGCGTCTGGGCAATCTAGAGCCGCCGATCGACACGGTGGTGTTGCAGATCAAAGATGATGAGCGGTTTTTGCAGTCCGCACGCCACGGCAAACAGTTCGGCTTTGGCGGCAAACTCTGTATCCACCCTGCCCAGATTCCCCTAACTCATCAGGTATTCACACCTTCCGACGAGGAGATTGCCCATGCCCGGGCAGTCGTGGCAGCGTTCGAAGCCGCGGAGGCAGAGGGCTCGGCCTCCATTCAGCTGGACGGTTACTTCATTGATTACCCCATTGTCTATAAGAGTCAGCGCATTCTGGCGCTGGCCGACAGTTTGCTGAGCTGAGGGTTTGATGGCCGGCTGATCAGTCGGCATCTGAAAGCGGTTGGTGTATCATGTCCGGACATTTCTGGAGCCGCTGATGCAGGTATCACCGCTTACCCACCAAACCGCACCGTTAAGTCGCGCGATCGCTGACAGGGTCATCGCCCTAGAGCGGGATCAGGTGCCGCAGGATGTATGGGACTACCTCAAGCTGTGTCTTGCAGACGCTGTGGGTATTGCCTTCGCCTCGCGGGCCTACGATTTTGCCCATAAATCGCTAGATTCGCTGAATCTGCTGGGCAGCGATGGCATCTCGACCATTATCGGCCAGTCCGCAACCGTCTCGCTGCGTGATGCAGCCTTGATGAACGGGCTGTTGATACATGGGTTGGATTACGATGACACCCATCTGGCGTCGGTCGTCCATTGTTCCGCAAGTGCCTTCCCTGCTGCGCTGGCGCTTGCTGAGCAGCGTGGCCTAAGCGGTGCTGAGTTACTTCTTGCCACCTTGATGGCGATCGAAGTCGACGCGATGCTGGGCACGCAGGCGGGTGGCGTATTCCAGCAGGTAGGTTTCCATCCCACGGGCGTCGTGGGGGTATTTGGCGCCACGGTCGCCGCGGCCCGCATGATGGGAGCAGACAGCGAGGCCTTGGTGCGTGCACAGGGCGTGGCGCTCAGCTTGAGTAGCGGCAGCATGGCGTTTTTGGACGATGGCAGTTGGACCAAGCGACTGCACCCTGGATGGGCAGCCTCCGCTGCCTTGCAGGCGGCGGCGCTCGGTGTATCTGGGTTTCAGGGACCAGGCGAGGCCTACGGAGGGCGCTTTGGTTTTTATGCGCTCTACGCGCCGGGCACCTCGGTGGAGACAGAGGCGGTGTCATCGCAACTGTTCCGCGATTGGGCGTTGCGTACCGTGGCCATCAAACCCTATCCCATCTGCCACTTTAATCATGCGCCCGTTGATGCCGCGCTGGCCTTACGATCGGAGCATGCAATCACGCCTGACGTAATCAAGTCAGTCACCATATTGCTCGACGATCGGCAGTTTGGTGTTGTGGCGAGCCCTATTGAGGCAAAGCGAGCGCCCCAAAGCGAATATGACGCCAAATTTAGTGCGCCCTATGCGGTGGCCACCGCGCTGTGTAAAGGCAGCTTCAGTCTGGCTGACCTTGAGGACGCCGCGCGGATGGACCCCGAGGTCCTATCGTTGGCGCAGCACGTTGTCTGCGCGCATGACGCGCGATCTCGCTACCCCGACACTTTTTCGGGTGGCGTTAAAATTACTCTGACAGACGGCACTGAGCTTGAGCATTTTGAGGCCGTGAATCGGGGCGCGGAGGGACAGTTACTCCCCGCCGAGCAGGTGAAGGCCAAATTCGTCGATAACTGTGCGCTGACCATTCCAGCTGACAGGGCCGAGCAGTTGTGGAACGCAATGTTGAACCTTGATGAAATGAATGACGTAGCAGAGCTGACGGCGCTGTTGCGCACTGAATCCAACAGGGCGGCGCAACAGCCCTCCGGGAGCGAAGCATGTTAATGAAAGCTGGTGGTCGCATCATGAGCGCGGCCGATTACGAAGAAAGTTTGCGCGAGTACAGCCCCACGGTGTATGTCGACGGGGACCGTGTCGAGTCGGTCGCGGATGACCCGCGGCTGCAGCCGGGAGTGCGAGCGGTCGGTGTGACCTATGAGTTTGCCCAGAAACCTGAGTACGGCGGCTTGATGTTGGCCGAGCAGGCGACCTCGGGTAAGACCGTGAACCGCATGCTGCACATCAATCGGCATAGCGAGGACCTGCTCTCTAAGTTGGAGGCGGTGCGACTGGTCTGCCGCGAGAGTGGTTGCGCACAGCGCTACCTGACCCACGATGCGCTCAATGCCATCTATCAGGCCACTTGGCAGATGACCGAGGACACCGGGGGAGAGCAGCATGAACGCTTCCTGTCCTACCTACACCGCATTCAGGATGAAGATCTGACCCTCGGTGTCGCCATGACGGACGGCAAGGGTGATCGGAGTAAGCGGCCCGGGGATCAAGAGGTTGCTGATAGCTACGTGCACATTGTTGAGCGGCGTACGGATGGCATCGTGATTTCAGGCGTGAAAGCCATTGTGACGGGTGGCCCCTACATGCACGAGTTGCTGGTAATGCCATGCCGAACCATGCGCAAGGAGGATGCCGACTTTGCGGTCTGCTGTGCGGTACCCATTGATGCCAAGGGGCTGACGATTATTTCGCGGCCGGCGGGCCGGCCCGGTGAGGCGGCAGCGCATTTCAGTGCCAAATACGGCCAAAGTACTGCCGTGTGCCATTTTGATCAGGTGCTGGTGCCCTGGGACCAAGTGTTCTTCGCGGGTGAGCATGACTACACCGAGCATTTGGTGACGTCTTACGCTAATCACCATCGACACAGCTGCATTGGCGCGCGTGCCGGTTTCGGAGACTTGCTGATTGGTGCCGGGTCTCTCATGACCGAGGCCAACGGTCTCGACATGGATACCGTCCCGCATTTGCGAGACAGCATGGCTGAGCTGATCAAGCTGGTAGAAGGCTTCTTTGCTTGCGGCGTGGCGGCGTCGGTCTATGGCGTTGAGGATCCCTGCGGGTCGTGGATGCCGGAACCTGTCTTCTCCAACGTCGGCAAGTTGCTGCTGGCCACGCAGATCTACGACATGCATCGCATTGCGCACGAGGTGTCTGGCGGGTTGATCGTGGCCTTGCCCGGGCCGGATGAAGATCATAACCCTGCGACCTCCGGGGACCTCGCCTCAGTGCTGGCAGGGCGTCCGGACATCCCGTACGACCAACGTATGCAAGTGGCCCGTTTCATGGAGGACATTACCGCCTCATCAACCGGCGGCTGGTACTCCGTTATCAGTTTGCACGGGGGTGGTTCGCCTCAGGCGATGAAGCGCGAGATCTATCGGCGGTACCCCATCGAAGAGAGGCGTTCATTGGTGGAGCGACTGCTGGATCGCGGTGTTGCCGAATCCGGCTCTTCGGGTGCACCAAACCGCCAGAAGCAGCCGGGCCAGTGCTGTGCGACGGGCTGTCAGCCTCCGACTCAGCCAGAGGGAGGCGCTGAAGACTGAATCTATCGCCGCCCCTGCGGGCGGCAGAGGAACCTCCGGGTTAGAACGGCACCGCCAGCTCTGCGGGCGGCAGGATCGTGGTGCGCTTCATCAAACGCGCATGCGCGGGATCAAAAGGATCTCTGCGGTGCATCGTGCAGGCGTTGTCCCACATGAGTGCATCACCGGGTCGCCAGGCGTGTGAGTACACAAACTCTGGCTTGGTGGTCCAGTCAAAGAGAAACGCTAGCATCTCGGCGCTTTCCTCACGATCCCAGCCCACGATCTCGGTGGTCATGCCCGGGCACAGGTACAGCGCTTTTCTTTGGGTGACTGGGTGCGTGCGCACAATCGGATGGTGGATATCCGGTGATCGCGCTTTTTGTTTGTTATTGGTGGGCACGCTGTACGCTTGATTGAAGGCCTCGTAGGACTGATTGGCCAGACAGCCATCCAGCTTCTCGCGCGTTGCCTCCGGGAGCGCTTCCCAGGCAGCACACATGTCCGCAAATTCTGTATTGCCGCCCTCCGGGGGGAGCGTATCGGCCATCAGCAGGGAGCCCACTGCGGGCTTGGGAAGGTATATCTGATCATAGTGCCAGCCGACCTCGCTATCAGACAGAATGCCGATGCGTCGCCCGTCTCGTTCGATATTGGACACGTAGAGTATTTCGGGGTGCTCACGGGAGAGATACTCCTCCCTGACGTGAATCTCCAGATCACCAAACTGACGACTAAAGCCCACGAGCGCCGCCTCGTCGAAGGACTGGTTCCGGAACAGCAACAGTTTGTGCTCCGCCCACAGCTCTCGGATCGCCGTAATGTCTGCTTCCAAGGGTGTCCCGGAGAGCTGGAAATCCACCACTTCCGCGCCGAAGCTGGCGCCCAGTGAGCGTGTGCCGTACATAAAAAAATCCTCAAAATCGATATGATGTAATTGTACGGACATTTATCAAAAATACCAACTCACAGCAAGCTGGGCGGACTTCAGGAGCGCCGGTTTCGCCTAACTTCGAGCGCCATGACGCCAACGAGCACCAATGCAATGCCGAGCCACTGGGCTGGAGCGAGGATCTCGCCTGTCAGCTCCTGCGCCATGATAGCGGTGGCGGGCGGCCCCAGTGTGCTGATCAAAGAGGCCTGGGAAGCGCCGATGCGACGCACGCCTTCAGCCATCAGGAACAGCGGCAAAACGGTAGAGAAGACCACGAGCGCTGCTAGCGTCCACCACGCGGGAACGGATAGATCGACATTCTCCCAGCCTGTAAAAATTTGATAATGGACCGCCATGCCGGCCGCGGCCGCGGTCATCGCAGTGAGGGTAAATAGGCCGCTGCCCAGCCGCTGGGTCAGCTCACCGCTGATGAGGGTGTAAATGGCAATACTCAGTGAGCAGAACAGGATCCATGCCATACCCGACCATTGGCTGGCCGAAAGGCGGGCGTTTAGAGCGCCGGTCACCAGCACGACCCCCAGCGTGGTCAACAGCAACGCGAGCAGCACCCTCGCCGAAGGCGGTTGCCGTGTGACCATTGTGGTAATGATGACCACGAAGATGGGGTAGGCAAACAGTAGTGGCCGCTCGACGCTGGCGTCGATGATGGTCAGAGCATAAAAATTCGCCAGCGCACCCAAGTAGTAGCAGAGAAATCCGGCAAAGAGGGCGAGGAGTAGGTCGTTGCGTCGGGAGGTGGCGTCTTGCTCTATTTTAATTTTGCTGCGATACAGCCACGCGAGCAGTGCGAAGCCCGGCACTGCCAGCACCGAGCGAATAGCTGCTACGTCGTGAAAGCTAAGGCCCATGCCATACAGGGCTTTGGCGAACAGCCCCTTGGCGGCCAGTAAGACGGCCCCGATGGCTACCAACAGCCCGCCAATGAGACGGGGGTTCTGGAGGCGGGTCAGGTGTGGCTTCCTCCTGCGGTGAGTTCGCTGAGGACTTCGTCGGTCGTGAGGACGCGGGACCACAGTCGTTTCAGCATGGTCAGCGTCGCTTCCTGCATCTCTTCGCTATCGGTGCCGGTGGCGTCACTGGTCACCACTACTCGGTATTGCAGATCACAGGCTTCCATCGACGTCATGGCGACACAGTTATTGGTGGAGACCCCGGTAGAGACCACAGTCTCGACACCCAGCGCGCGCAACGAACTGTCCAGCGCGGTAGAACGGAACGCACCCTGAGTCGTCTTATTCAACACCAGATCGCCGGGCCCGGGCTTCAGCGCATCGACCACCTCATGCTCGGGCTGACCCGCTATATTGTTGGTGGCTTTAATGATGGGGGCGATGTGGTGAGGCGCATCGCTGGCATCAGCCGCATTAGCGCCGTAGGTGATCCAGATTACGTGTGCGCCGGCGTCGCGGAACCCCGCAATGAGTCTTTGGATATTGGGGATCAGCAGGTTGTCGATGCGATCAAAGCGATATTGAGCGGACTCGCTTTGGCCTTGTTCCGCCAGCAGTTTGCCGAGCCCCATGTTGCGATTTCCGGTAGCGTTCTGCATGTCAATGACCAGCAGGGCTGTACGGCTGGGTTCTAGAGAAAACTGCTGACTGAAGTTGTCGATGAAGCTGGGCTGGCTCATAGCGAAATCGCCGTCCTTGAAACATCCGTACATTCTAAGTCATATTGCGTGACCGACGTGACCAAGACAACGGGATCCCATGACCCATGGATAAATTTGCAGAGGCTGGCTACGGCCAGCGCGATATCGGCTTTGGTGAGCGGCCAGCGCTCGTTATGGTCGATTTCCAGCAAGGCTTTACGGATGCCAGTAATCCACTGGGTCGCAGCGATCACGTGCAGCGCGCTGTGGACAATACTGCGGTGCTACTCGCGGCGTGCAAGTCCAAAGGCGTTCCGGTCGCTTCCTGCGCGGTGTCCTGGGGAGGTCCCGATGAGATGACCTATTGGAAGATCGACTCTCTTTATGACGGCAGCTTCTATCACGGGCATCCGTGCACCGAGCTTGATCCACGCATCCGCGACGATGAGTACATCTTCCAGTTCATCAAAACCGCACCTTCTATTTTTTATGAGACCCCACTCAAGCCGTGGTTGGTCACCCATTGTATTGACACCACCATTATCACAGGCTGCACGACCTCGGGGTGTGTGCGCGCTTCGATCGTGGATAGCTTCTCAGCCGGTTACCGCACGATTGTCCCTGCGGACTGCTGTGGAGATCAGGACGAGGAAGCCCATGCGAGCAACCTTCGGGACGTGGGTCGGCGCTATGCCGATGTCACTGATCTGGAAAGTGTGCTGGCACATATCAATGGACTCTGAGCGATCTGCTGGGTCGGACAGTGCCTGCCAACGTAACGTCACACCATTGAATTCGATTATTCGTTAGGAGAACCATCATGCCTATTGCCCAGATCAACGGACACGACATGTATTACGAGGTGCATGGCGACGGGCCGCCAGCCGTTTATATCGGTGGCTGGGACACGTTCTGTCATGGCCGGCATCATTACCTGGCGAGAGGTATGACCGATCAGTTCTCGACCGTAATCATCGATTACCGGGGGCTCGGTGAGTCAACCGATGACTACTCCATGGAGCCTTCAACGCAGTTATTTGCCGACGACATTATTGGGCTGTTGGATCACCTCAATATGAAGTCGGTGTATTTCGTGGGATTGGTCGGCATTGGTGCGTGCATCGGTCAGTGGGTGGCGGTTAAGCGGCCTGACCTGGTGCGATGTATGGTGAACATGGGCTGCTGGACTTGGGCCGATCCCATGCTCTCGGACCACCTTCAGGCATTTGGTGACATCCACGAACACGCGGGGTTCCACGCCTTTCAGTCGATGGTCGCCTCCCTGTCGTTTAAGCCTGACTACTACAACGCCAATAGGGAGAAACTTCTCGGCAGCGGCGGTGTGTGGGGCGCGCTGGAGGGACGTATCCAAACCCATCTGCGCTTTGTGCAAGCCTGTCGGGGGCACGACATTCGGCCGCACCTCGGTGAGATTGAGGCGCCGACGCTGGTGATTCATGCGGGAGAGGACATCATTACTGGACCTCGCACGACCAAGCCCCTCGAGGAAGGGCTCAAAAATTCCGTGGGAGTCACGATGGATGACGTGGCCCACGTTGTCGCAGGCAAAGAAGAGAAGATTGCGTTCGGCAAGATCCTGTTTGACTTCCTAGGTGCTCACTGAGCCCGGGAGTCACTGAGCCGGGCGGTCACCCGCCGAGATATCCATCGAGTCACCTTCGCTGAGGAGTCGGCGGCGACGGCCTGAACACTCAAATGACGCCCCGCGCTGCCAAGTCCTCAAGATCTTCCACGCCGAGCTCTTTACCTAGAATCTCCTGATTATCCGCTCCTAGGCCGGCGCCACAGTGGGTCTGCATGCGCTGCTGATCGATCTTGATGGGATTGCTCAGGCCTCGATACTCACCAAATTCGCGGTGGGTCATGGTTTGCATCATGCCGATGGAGGCCACGAAAGGATTGTCGAGCGCGTTGGGTAAGTTGTATACCGGCGCCACCGGGATATAAGTCTGCAGCTTTTCGAACCAGTGGTCGGTGTCCTCTGTCTGGAAGATCTTGTCCAAGACCTCGGTCAACGCGTCGCGATTCTCTGCGCGACCGGCCATGGAATTAAAGCGGGGATCATCTGCGAGCTCATTGTGCTCCGAGCGCTCAAGCAGCAGATGCCAGAACTTGTCGGTCATACACATGATAAAGATCCAGCCGTCGCGGGTTTTGTAGAGCTGGACGGGCGTATTGTAGGGGTGCGCCGAGCGCGCCACGCGGCCGGTCTCGATGCCGTGGTTCAGGTACCAGGTGCCGGGATAAGTCAGCTGATGCAGTGCCACATCGAACAGGCTGATATCCACGTCGCGTCCGCCTTGGTTGGGTCGCGCTAACAGCGCCGACACGCACCCCAGTGCGGCAACGACGCCGGTCATGAAATCGATCATCGACAAACCAAAACGGGAGGGCGGGGTGCCTGGCTCGCCGGTCACCGATAAAAATCCGCATTCGGCTTGCATCAGGTAGTCATAGCCCGGCCAATCAGCGCGGTCGTTATCCCGCCCGTAGGCCGAGATATGTGTGCAAATAATGTCGGGCTTGACTCCTTTGAGGTCGTCATAGGTCAGCCCCATCTTCGCGGGCTGGCTGCCGCGCAGATTGTTCCAGACCACATCGCTAGTTTTAACCAGCTCGTGAAAAAGTGCGTGGCCCTCGTCGCTTTTGAGATTCAGCGTCACGCTTTTTTTAGCGAGGTTAAAAGCCTGAAAATAGGCGCTGTCGTCCTCTGCGAGGGTGACCGACCCTGACTGACGCGATGGATCGCCCCCCGTGGCACGATTCTCGATCTTGATCACCTCGGCCCCCAGTTCTGCGAGGTACATTGACCCGTAGGGGCCCGCGCCAAACTGCTCAATAGCCAGTACACGAATGCCGGCGAGGGGTTTCATCATGATCTGCTCCAGCGAATCTTGAATGTGGGAGGGATGATACCTTGCACCTGTGCGCAGATTGGTGCATCTTTGGATCGGAAGCGAAATTGTAGCAAATGTCCGGTCAATTGTTTTGAGTGCCGCTGGGCACTCGCAGTTTGCTGAACCCTGCGAATCGCGTTGCGATCATTAGTAGATCTATAACAAGAGGAGGCCAATATGCCTTATCGTCTTGGTGTCGACGTCGGCGGCACATTTACCGACTTGATTCTCGTTGATGAAAAATCGGGTTCCATCCACACCGCGAAAGTCCCGAGTACGCCGGCTGATTCCTCTATCGGTGTGATGAACGGTGTCGCAAAGGTCTGTGACAACGCCGGGGTGGATCCCTCTGAAATCGCGCAAGTGATGCACGGCACTACGGTCGCGACTAACACGGTCTTGACCGGCACCGGCGCTAAAGTCGGATTGGTGACCACTAAAGGCTATCAACAGGTGCTGCAGATTGCACGTTCCTATGTGCCCGGTGGGCTCGGTGGTTGGGTGATCTACAACAAGAGCCAGCCGCTGGCTCCGCTGTCGTGCACGATTGAGGCGGATGAGCGCATGGGCGCAGACGGCTCGGTGGTGCGAAAGCTGAATAAAACGGCGCTGACCAAAGAGCTGAAAAAGCTTAAGAAAGAAAACATTGAAGCGTTGACGATTTCTCTGATCAATTCCTACGCCAATCCAGCCCACGAAAAGGAAGTCGAGAAAATCGCCAAGCAGGTGCTACCTGGTATTCCGGTCTCGCTCTCTTACGATGTGGTGCCTGAGATGCAGGAGTACGAGCGCACAATTACGACGGTGGCAAACTCCTATGTTCGCCCGAAAGTGGCCGCTTACGTAAAAAGCCTTGAGCGAAAACTCAAGGCGAAAATGAAGGATGTGAAGCTCCATATCCTCCGTTCTGACGGCGGCATGGCCTCGGCCAAGGTCGCTCAATCCCTGCCAGTGAATCTGTTGATGTCAGGGCCCGCTGGTGGTGTATCCGGCGCGGTCTGGGTCGCCAAGCAGGCGGGTTTTGAAAACCTACTGACCTTCGATATGGGCGGCACCTCTACCGACGTGGCACTGGTGCAAGATAGCAACGCACAGCTGAGGAGGGAGACAACGGTTGGCGATGTGACCGTGAGAGCATCCTCTGTGGACGTGCGCACCGTGGGTGCCGGGGGCGGCTCGATCGCTCACGTGCCTGAACTCACTGGCGCCTTGCGCGTTGGCCCGGAAAGTGCCGGTGCCGAACCGGGACCAGCGGCCTATAACAAAGGCGGTGACCTGCCGACCGTGACCGACGCCAACGTGGTACTGGGGTACTTGCCCAGTGAAGTGCGGCTGGGTGGCGATATGGAGATCCGCAAGGACCTCGCTGAAAAAGCGATCAAGCCAGTTGCGGACGCGTTGGGCATTTCGGTGAAGCGCGCCGCCGCGGGCATCATCGATATTGTGAACGAGAACATGTACGGAGCACTCCGGCTAGTCTCAGTGGAGCAGGGCTTTGACCCCCGCGACTTTGCCTTGATCGGGTTTGGTGGTGCGGGTCCTCTGCACGCCAATGCCCTCGGCAAATTGATGAATAGCTGGCCAGTGATTATTCCCCCCGGTCCAGGCGTGCTGTGCGCTTACGGGGACGCGACCACGCGCGTGCGCGACGAGGCGTCGCGGACGTTTATTCGTCGGTTTGGCAATACCTCAACAAGCGAGTTGACCAAGATTTTCCAGCAGCTAGCCAACAAGGCGCTGAAAACGCTCGAGAAAGAGGGTGTGCCCAAGGCGCATCGTTCGGTCACCTATCAAGCGGATATCCGTTATTCCGGACAGGGACTCACGCTAACGGTCGATTTCGACCTCAAAAAGCTCAAGTCCAAGGGCCTGTCGATAATTGGCGATCCCTTTGATGACATGCACCGTCAGCTGTTTACCTTTGCGCTCGACGCGGACAAGGAAATTGTGAACGTTCGCGCGGTGGCGCAGGGCAAGAGTGCCGAAATCGACGCAAAGAAAGTTACTGGCTCTGGCAGCCGCACGCCGGTCGCTGCAGCCAAGATCGGGACTTCAAAAGTCTTCATGGACGGCAAGAATATGGAAGCAAACCTATACCGACGGGATCAGTTGAAAGCCGGTAACAAAATCGACGGACCAGCGATCGTACTCGAGATGGATTCGACCACGGTCATTCTGTCCGGGCACACCGGTAACGTCGACAAATTCGGCAACATCCTGATAGCACCGTCAGCTTGAGCGAGGGGAGATAACAATGCCTGCAACAATCGTTGAAACCAATACCAAGAAATTCAAGCGTAAGGATATCGACCCAATCACCCTCGACATTATCGAAAACGCGATGATGAACGCCCGCTACGAGATGGATGCGGTCGTGTTTCGGACGGCGATGTCGCCGGGGATTCGTGAGCAAAACGATATGTTCCCGATGATCGCCAATTTGGAAGGCAAGATGGTGGTCGGCCAGTTCGGTAGCTTTATCCACGGCTTTAAAGAGGCCTACGACGGCACCATCGAAGAGGGTGACCTGTTCCTGACCACCGACCCCTACGCCTGTAACGGCGCGATCAGTCATATCAATGACTGGCTGTTACTGCGGCCGATCTTCAAGGACGGCCGGCTGATTGCCTACGCCGCCATGTTTGGTCACATGACTGACGTGGGCGGCAAGGTACCGGGCAGTCTGCCAACCGACGCTCGAGAGATTTTTGAGGAAGGTATTCGCGTGCCGCCACTTAAGATCTTCAAAAACGACGAGCTGCAGACCGACGTGCTGAATTTGATTCTGCACAACAGTCGCATGCCGACCTGGAACCGCAGTGACTTTAACGCTCTCGTTGCCGCCATGCGGACCGCCGAGAAGCGCGTCATCGAGATGGCGGAGCGCTTCGGTGATGATGAGTATTACTCGGCTCTGGACGAGCTTTTGGCACGGAACAAGCGGGCTATGGGTAAGCTGATCAAGGACACCGTGCCCACGAAAAAACAGTACTTCGAGGACTACATTTGTGATGACGGTCTGGGCATGGGCCCCTACCGCATCAAGTGCTCAATGTGGCGCGACAAAGACAAAGTCATTTTTGATTTTGAAGGCACCGATCCGCAGTCGATCAGCTCTATCAATTTTTATCTCAACGAAGAGATGTTCAAGATGTTCTGCGGCGTCTACATGATCATGGTGTTTGACCCTCAGATTATGTTTAACGACGGCTTTTATGATCTGATGGAAGTGCACATTCCTGAGGGAACGCTGCTGAAGCCACGTGAACCCGCGGCACTCTCGTGTCGTACCCACGCGCTTGGGCGGATTTTTGACGTGCTGGGCGGTCTTTTGGGCCAGGGGGATCCCGACTTCTTGGCAGGTGCCGGTTTCTCGGACAGCCCGCACTTCATGTACTCGGGTTACGACAAGAATGGCGAGTGGTATCAGCTCTACTCCATTGGCTTTGGCGGGATTCCCGGCAAGCCCTCGGGTGATGGGCCCGACGGGCACTCTCTGTGGCCCAGCTTTACCAATGTGCCCAACGAGTTCTTGGAGAGCTACTTCCCGCTGCGCATCGAAGCGTATGAAACGATTACTGACAGCGGTGGCGCGGGCTATAACCGCGGTGGTAACGGCCTACGAATGGGGTACTGCTTCCTTGAGCCCGGCACTATCTCCATTCACGATGACCGCTGGCTGACCTATCCGTGGGGCGTTAATGGCGGCTTGCCGGGACGTCGCTCGGAGAAAATTCTGAAGCGCACCGACGGTAGTGAAGAAATGATGCCGAGTAAGTGTGACCGGATTACCGTGAACGCCGGCGACATTCTCTACTTCAATACCTGGGGTGGGGGAGGCTGTGGAGACCCTTTGAAGCGGGAAACTGAGCGTGTTGAGTTCGACGTGCGGGCGGGTCTGGTCTCGGTCGAGGGCGCCAAGCGCTATGGTGTGGTGATGAATGCTGACCACACGGTTGACGAGAAAAAGACCACGGCGCTGCGCGCCAAGATGGCTAAGCAACGTGGCAAGGTCAAAATGTTTGACCGCGGTGGCGATATTGCGGAGCTCAAGAAGCGCTGCAAGAAAGAGACCGGGCTGGACGCACCGCGCCAACCGGAGTTTCAGGCCTGGGCACTCAAGTTCCTTGAGGAACAGCCCAAGCCAAAGGGCCGCATCAAGATGGCGCGCGGCTGATAAGCTTGCCGTCGGTGTTACTGCAAAGCCGGGCCTTGCCCGGCTTTTTCTTGCGTCAATCACTCAGGGGGAAACTTGACCGTTGACCGTACAGCCCTGATCGGTCGCCCGTTGCGGGCCGCGAACTACACCGTATCCGAAGTCGACGTGAACGACTTCCTCGGTGTGGTCGCTGAGCCAAACTTCGCACCAGCCGATGGTTCTGGGGGTAGCGCTGAGGAAGTCACAGGGCGCTTGGTGCCGCCATCCTTCGCGCCGTTTGTCGCGGTACTGGGCTTACTGAAAACCTTCGACTGGCAGGACGACTTTTTGTTTGATTACCGAACGGGTACGGCCATGTTCGGAGAGCAGTCTATTGACTTCCATCGGCCTCTGTTGGTGGGGCAATCTGTTGCCATCTCGGCAGCGATAAGCGATGTGTACGAGAAGCAGGGCAAGCAGACGTTTGATGTAGTCGAAGTCACTTTCGACATCAAGAGTCGCGAGGAGGGGGATCTGCTCATGTCCGGCCAGCAATCCTACATCCTGTTCAAATGACAGCGCCGCTCAGCAAAGCCTGGTTTGAGGATTACGAGGTCGCGATGGCCCTGCCCAGCGTCGAGTTGGGGCCCATGGATCGCTATGATTACATCCCGATTGCGCTGATTTTGAGAGACACCAATCCGCTGCATCTTGATCGCGTATATGCGCAGGAACGGGGCCTGCCCGATGTCGTGCAGCAGGGGCCGCTGAATCAGGCTTACCTCTACCGTTATTTCACCTCCCTGCTTCACGATCCCTGGGATCTGGTGGCGACCAAGATGCGCTTTGCTGCCAACGTGTTTCCTGAAGACACTTTGACCTGCGGTGGGGAGGTGCTCGCCTTGGCGCCTGAGGAGGCAGGCGGCGGGATTGTGACCTGCGCCGTGTGGCAACGGAATCAAAAGGGCGAGGCCATCCTGAAAGGCGAGGCGAAGGCTCGTATTCCGTCGCGACGCTAGCCGATCTCTAAAAGAGCGGCAGCGGGCGTTGGAATAGTAACTTCAGACTGGTGCCATCTCTGCGAGGAGCTGATCGCGAAGCGTGGACTTGAGTATCTTCGTCGCGCCCATCGGCCAATCTTCTATAAAGCGCACTTGGCGAGGAATCTTGAAGCTTGCAATTTCACCGCGGCAAAAAGTGATCATCTCAGCTTCTGTCGCGGTGGCCTCGGGCACTAGCTCAATAAACGCGACGGGCACCTCACCGTATTTTTCATCAGGAAGACCGACAACTTGAGCGAGCTTCACCGCCGGGTGAAGCGCGAGGTAACCCTCTATCTCGACAGCCGCGACATTCTCGCCCCCCACTTTCAG
>ERZ802822.712-NODE-712-length-22636-cov-17.229443_pt1 | contig 22636 bp, 21 predicted proteins | sample MGYA00345649_ERZ802822 | MGnify/ENA primary metagenome ERZ802822 (study PRJEB30503, sample SAMEA104212359) | marine metagenome | biome: Westerlies Biome; feature: [SRF] surface water layer (ENVO:00010504) within the epipelagic zone...; material: water...
TCAGCGCCGGCACCTTTCCAGGCTTGTGGTGAAAAACGCTCGATCGAGTCGGCAATCACCGCACCAGCATTCACCAGAGGATCGGGGAGAACGGGGATCCCACGCTGACGGAGTTGGTCGGCGAGTTGAGGGTTCTGAAAGGGAGCATTGGCCGCTGGCACCACGGCATTTGTTCGCATTCCGTCAGCAATCTCGGAGTTGATCAATCCGGAGATTGAGCAAGGAAGCATCAGATCCACTTTCACTTCCCACCAGGGGCAGCTGGGAGGCAGAGGCGTGGCACCGGCCAAGCCAGCACGCTCCCGGTTGAGATCCACGGTGAAGACTGTCCAGCCTTCCTCCACCAGAGTTTTTGCGACGGTTCCCCCAACGGCTCCACAACCGTGGACGAGGGCTCGTCCGGGGGTGGCATCTTTGAGGTCGCTGCTCAGGACGGCTTCGACGGCTCCGAGGGTGCCGTGGGCCGTGGCTGCACTGGCATCGACGGGGCTCCCAACGGCTGCAAGAACATGGGGTGTGAGCGACATCAGCCGCTCCATGTCTTCCAAGCTTGTGTTCAGGTCACATCCTGTGATCATCGAGCCATCCAGCGACTCCAGCAGATCTGCGGTCACGCTGATCAGTTCGTCTTTAACCGCAGCGGGCTCTTGCGCGCGTGCCACGATTTTGCCGCCGGCGAAACCGGTGCCATAAAGGTCGTGCTTGTGGGTCATTAAACCCGCCAACCGTTGACCATCAGCGATGCAGGCTTCATCACTGGGGTAATTCAGAAGTCTTAATCCACCGTTGGCTGGGCGTTTCGAATCGGTGTTTTCAGCGACGACAAAAACCGAAAGATGCGCTGAGACGTGTTGAGCCAGTACCGACACGCTCGGCTCTGGCTTGGTTGCATTGGCCATCAAGCAACTTTCTCCATCATCTGGTGATGCTCCACGTAATCCAGGCTCCACTCATCTGGGGCAGCGGCGATGCGCTGTTCAAGACGGTCATACACCTGATCCGCGATCGTGTCCCCAGCGACGGAGGCAAAGCTGTGGCGGCTCCAACTCCGGATGGTGGCCATGAGGCCAGCCGCGAAGGTTGCCGTGTCGCCGTCCTCATTCCAACGGCGGCGGTAGGGGCACTTCACATACACCGTGCGTTCATCCACCAAACGGAGTCCGTTGCGGTACGCCGCTGAATTGGTGTCTTTCAGCGGTGTCATGAATTCTTCAGGGGATTTGTAGAAATTCAGGACTGTTCCTTTTTTATAAATCTCTTCACTAATGACGCCTTCATCGGCAAGGCCACGCCAGATCTGATGCAGTTGGTCGTGCACATTGCGAGTTTCGCCGCCGTTGTGGCCCAAATAGCGACCTTGCTCATCCCGGGAGAGGTTCACCGTGAGGAGTCGGCCGCCAACTTTGAGCTCCAAACTGCGCAATTCGAGGACGTAAGCCCAATCCTTCAGTGCTTGGGTTGTGAATCGCGTCAGAGCCTCTGAATCTCCAGATGCCAACACATGCGTGTGGGTTTCAAGGGGGCCAGGGGATTCACTCAGCCAGTGCATTGCAGTGGCTGAGAAGCCAAAACTCACCGTGTCTGGTGCGACGGAGGGTTCATAGAAGCTGCGTGCGCTCACCAAAACAGTTGGTTTTGGTGTTCGTGCAATTTGTTGGGCCAAGTTTTCTGCCAGAGCCACGTTGTCGTTGCTCGGCAGGTCGTTGCCGATCAGCGTGAGGTGGGCCTTGGGTTGATTGGCATGCAACCGGTCCAGCACCTGGCTCCAGAGACCGACTGCAGTGCCTCCATCAGCAGCGCCGTAATCGATCAGCACGTAGCTGGATTGGGCAGGAAGTTGGTCTACACAAGTCAGGGCCCAGTCCGAGGCGGCATTGATGCAGAGCAGTGCGCCTTCGGTCTGTGCGCTGTAACCCGTGGTCATGGCAATGGCCATTGACCTCGTCAGCGTCAGAACGCACCGTACAGGGTTTAACCCTTGCCGTCTTGAACTGATGTGTGCTCGTTGTTAATTAACGGCAATCAGGTTTTTTAGCAGTGGTTCCAGGAGGGCGAAGGCTCGCCCTCGGTGGCCGTAGCTCTTTTTTTCGGCCAGTGACATTTCTGCAAATGTGCGCCCAGTGTTGTTGACCTCAAAAATGGGGTCGTATCCAAAGCCTTGGTCGCCGCGGGGGGTCTTCGTGATTTGGCCTTCACAACGGCCTTCCACTTCGAGCAACACTTCACCATCAGGAGCGGCAACACAGAGCGCTGCACTGAAGTGAGCGGAGCGCTCATTGCACTGGAGCAAAGCTGCGAGCAATTTCTCGATGCGCTCAGGATCCGTTGGTGCGTAACGCGCCGAGTGCACTCCTGGGGCGCCATTTAAGGCTGAAACGCTCAGGCCCGAGTCGTCGGCGAGGGCCCAATGTCCTGTGGTTTGCGCTACTGCAAGGGCTTTGATTCGAGCATTCGCAGCGAATGTGGCGCCGGTTTCTTCCACGTCGAGGCCTTCTGGCTGTGGCTCTACCTCCAGAGGTAATCCGCTCAAGAGCCCTTGAAATTCATGAATTTTGCCTTGATTGCCACTGGCGATCACGAGCACCCGGTTCTCCGTCATGCCGCCTCAGCAAAGTGTTGTGCCCAGGCCAAGACGGCGTGCACGCGATCGACGTCGGGTGCTTCGCAATACAAGCGAAGCAACGGTTCTGTTCCTGAGAAACGCAGCATCAGCCAGTGGCTTGGTCCCATACGAAGTTTGATGCCGTCAGTCCGAATCACCTCTCGTACATTTTCGCCAGCCACTGTCTTTGGAGTGGCCTTCGCCAGGATCTGCTCGAGACGTTCGCGGGCTTCCATATTTGCGAGTCGTAAATCCAGGCGGTCGTAATGACTCGCTCCACCATGTTGGTTTTGCAGCGCAGTGAGTCGCGCCCCAAGGGGTTGTCCGCCTTCCACCAAAGCTTCCAAAACCAGAACGGCTGCATACAGCGCATCCCGTTCGGGCAGGTGCATGCCAAAGCCCACTCCCCCCGATTCTTCGCCTCCGATCAACACATCTCCGGCAAGCATTTCCGCCGCGATGTATTTGAAACCCACAGCTAGTTCCAAAACGTGTCGACCTTGCGCCTCGGCCACCAATCGCATGAGGTCCGATCCGCTGACGGTTTTCACGATCGAACCGGGCAGCGCACGGGCGCGGGCCAGATGATCAATGAGTAAAGGCATCAACAGCTGGGTGCTGCAAAACCGTCCCGTTTCGTCAATGGCGGCGATGCGATCCCCATCGCCATCGAACACGAGCCCGACCGCCGGAGTGCCAGCAGCCGTGGAGGCGCGCACCGCTGCAATTAACTCCTGCAGGTAAGGCGCAAGAGGTTCCGGAGGATTCCCTCCGAAGAGTGGGTTGCGCTCGCTACGGATTTCTTCGATCCATCCAGCGCCAGCTGGTCCGAATAAATCCGAGACGCAGCCCGCTGCGGATCCGTGCATCGGATCAACGATCACCTTGAGCTTCATCGCTTTCAGCCCCGCCATGATTGGGGCCAGATCCAGTTTTCTGCGCAGCCCATTGAGGTGCTCGTCCCGCCCTGGGAACCGTGCAACCTCGGTCTGGATTGGCGTTGTGATTCCACCGGCAGCTAGCCGGCGTTCCACTGCTGCGGTGAAATCCCCTTCCACGGAGCCTCCGAAGGGGCCTTTGATCTTCAGCCCGAGCCATTCCGGGGGGTTATGGCTCGCAGTGATCACGAGGGCTCCAAGGGCCTGACGCTCGACGACGGCCCAGCTGCAGGCTGGGGTTGGGACGGGTGTGTCCGTTAACAGGGGTTCTAACTCGCATCCACGTACAGCGGCAGCGATGGATTCCGCTAGCTCAGGGGCAAGAAAACGGCGGTCATAGCCGATCACCACGGTGCGGCTCTCAAGGCCTTCTGGGGCGCGGTGTGCGAGTTCTTGGGCGGCGGCGGCAGCCACGGGAAGAAGACGCTCCACTGTGATGTCGACTCCCAGCACTCCGCGCCAACCATCCGTGCCGAATTGAATTGGAGCTGGGCCGAGCGGTAATGGAGCCGATGCCATGGGGACACCCTGCAGTGAAATTGATTTAGCAGCCCATGGCCGTAAGGTCAGCGGATGGGTGCCACCCCGCTCGCCGACAACGTCCTGACGGATCGGCTGCTGCGCAGCTGGTTGCGTTGCCGCCGAAAGGCATGGCTGGATCGCCATGGAGATGCAAATCAGCGGCGATGGACCGCGCATCGCAACCTGCTGCTCGACGATCAGCAGAGATCATTTGTTGCGTTGCTTCCCCATAAGCCAGGTCATGGCATGGCCGCCTGTGCTGCTGGTGAGGAGGGGGTGGTGGGGTTGCGTTTCAAAGGGGAAGGTCCTTCCGGTGAGCCCGTGGAGGCGCATCCACCGCTGTTGCTTCGGGTGGCGGGTCAAAGCCGCTGGGGCCCGTTTGCCTACCAACCTGTCTTGGCGCGCCAGGGCAGGCGGATCACGAGGGAACATCAACTGCCCCTTGCCTTAATGGGCCATTTATTAGAGGCCTATCAAGTTGGCCCCGTACCCGAGCTTTTGGTATTGGGTGGCGGTGGGCGTCGCCTGGAGCGGGAACGGATCAGGCTGACGAGTGGGCTGCGAAAACAGCTCAGTGAAGCGCTTCGGAAACTCAATGCAGATTTAGAACGGCCTCAACCACCAGCCTTGGCGGCGGATCGTCGCAAGTGCACGCTGTGTAGTTGGCGTGAAAGCTGTAGCCGTGTTGCTTCGGCGGATGGCCATCTCAGTGAGGTGAGTGGCATCGGCGCAAAGCGGCGCGAGATGCTTCAGGAGCTTGGGGTTCATGGCCTCAACGACCTCGCGTCGGCCAATCCAGAACGTTTAGCCGTTGAGATGGAACGGTTTGGCGAACAACACGGGGACGTCGCTCGAGGTCTCGTTGCCCAGGCCGTTGCCCAGCGTGATGGCCTGGTGGAACGGTTGGATAGCACCTTCGCTTTGCCTGAACTGCAGGGGGCGCCGGGGGTTCTGCTCTACGACATCGAGTCCGACCCCGATGCGCGCCATGATTTTCTCCATGGTTTTCTGCGTTTGCCGCGTCAGAGCGATGGTCGTTGGGATCTTGCGGCCGCCACCTATCACCCGCTTCTTGTCATGGCTGAGCATGGAGAACAGCGCAGTTGGCTTCGACTGCAACGTCTGTTGAGTCGGTACGACGGTTGGCCGATCTTGCATTACGGCGAAACAGAAACCCTGTCCCTTCGTCGCCTGGCCCAACGGCAGGGTGCGTCAGATGCGCAGTTGCGTCGATTGAAGCGACGTTTAGTGGATGTTCACGCCAGGATTCGGAGCCACTGGCGATTGCCACTCAGCAGCTATGGACTCAAGTCGGTTGCGGCTTGGCGTGGGTTCCGTTGGAGCCAGGCCGGCGTGGATGGTGCGCGGGCTTTGCTCTGGTGGCGCCAATGGTTGGGGGAAGGGCCGAAGCGTCGAGGCTCGCGTCATGGTTTGGCGTGGATTTTCCGGTACAACCAAGACGATTGCCGAGCCACTTGGGCTGTGGCGGAATGGCTCCTTAAAGAAGATGATCTGCTCAAAACAGGGCCGGATACGGATCAACCGACCGCTGGGCCTTGATCCACGGGCTGGGGCTTCATTTGTACGGTCTCGCCGTCTGATCCATCCAGGGTTTCTGCCGCAAGGTGCTGACGACGCACCAAAGCAAGTCCGATGGAACCTTCCGGGGTGTCGAGCACGCTGGTGATTGTTCCTGCTCGTTCGCCGTTGGCGCGCAAGGTGTCTCCCACAGAAAGCACTTGGTTGCAGATCCATCCCCTGAGTTCCTGCTTGGCTCCGCCGAGGTTGGCGAGTTTGGCCACGGTTTCCTGGCCGAGATAACACCCCTTGCTCAGGCTGACGTGATCAGACAATCCCAGCTCTAGTGGATTGGCATCAGCGTTCAACTCGCCAGGGCCAAAGATCAGTCTTTGTTCAATACGCCAGCGCTCAAATTGCTTTGGGTTAGCAGGATTGCTGGTCCAGTTCGGCGGCAATGGGGAATCATCGTCGAGCCACAGCGCGGCACTGGATGTGCTGAGGGGTTGAACACGGCGTTGTTCCGTCATGGGTTGCAATCGCACCCGGTCTGCCGGAAAAATCACTTGATCGAATCCCTTCGCCACGGCCGTCGCGTCGCCAGCCAGAACGAGCACATCCGCACCGTTGGCCCGGAGGCGAAGTTCCAAGAGGGCTCGCAATCGACCCGTCGCGGTGAGCCAGCAGGTTTGAACCAAATTTCCCTCAGGGGTATCGGCTACATCTGCGCTGGTTTGGCCCTGCAGAAAGTTGCGGGTTCCTTCTCCCTCGAGCCTTAGCAATGGGAAGGCTGCATCCCAGTGAAGAGACCCAGTCATTGGTTGAGTTCGGCTGCAAAGGCTGAAATTTCGGATAGCCGGAACAGGCTGATGAGCTCGAGTTCCGCGGCGTCCATGGCTGCCGCTCCTCCCTCTTCGCGATCCACGATCGTGATCACACGGTTCACGACGTAGCCAGCTTCGCGCAGTTGGTACACGGCTTTGAGGGATGACCCCCCTGTCGTCACAACGTCTTCCAGCACCGTGATCAGAGCACCGGGCTGCGGGAGAGGTCCCTCAAGCCAGGCCCCTGTTCCGTGCCCTTTCGCGGCTTTGCGCACGATCAATGCGTCCAGGTCGCGGTGGGCCAAGGAGCCCGCCACGGCCACACCGCTCACGAGAGGGTCCGCCCCAAGGGTGAGGCCAGCCACGGCAACGGACTGATCCTCCACGTGGCTGAGCATTGCCGTGCTGATCAGGAGTAGCCCTGCCCCACTGAGGCTCACCGGTTTGCAATTCACGTAGTGCTCGCTCTGGCGTCCAGAGGCGAGGGTGAAATTGCCACGTTTGTAGGCCGATGTGGCCAAGCGCCGCATCAAGTCGCTGCGTTGCTCCTCGGTGAGTCCGGGCGAGGTGGGCATGGGACTGGCCAGTGGTCACAGGTGTCCTTAGTTTGCGCTGAGAAGGGACAGACGTTTGTGCCGCTGGGTATGAGGAAATTTTCAGCGTTGCTGACGGCCTGCATGGCCACGGCGGTTTCGGGGATGGCGTTTTCCCAGATGGCTGCCCCTGTCATGGCTGGTCCGATGATGTGCACGACCACCCTTGAAGCGCCGGATCCTTCTGCCGGTTCTGGCTTGGTGCCTGTGGAAGTCACCACCTGTGGCCCTACCGAAACAACATCCGCATTGCTCAACCGGCGGATGTTCACCTGGACAGCGCCCTTTGTTCGGGGCATTGATGTGACCCATCAAATCACCGACCTTTTGGGACTTGCGGTGGCTGGCACGGGTGGTAACCAGCTGATGGGCTTTGGTTTCCCTGATCAAACGATTGTTTGGGACGCTTCCGCGATTGAGAACACCGTTGAGGCGTTGATCGAAGAGCAGAGCCCCCTGAGCGCATGGCGAACCCAAGACATTTCCAATGGGTTTGGCTCCAGCCTTTCAATGGAGCAGGGGCAACCTCCGGCACAAATGGAGATTCCATTGGTGACACCCCTGTGGTAACACTCCTGGGAGGGGGGTCTAGCAATCTGGTGAATGCAGCGAACTCATAATTCGCCTAAGGCGGGTTCGATCCCCGCGACCCCCATTGACGTCACTTGATGCGGCTTTTCTTACTAGCTGTTTTGTTGGTTTTGCCGGCATTCTTCGCTGCGGCGGAGGTTTCGTTGCTGCGCTTACGGCCGAGTCGGGTCGAGTTGCTCGTTGAAGAAGGCCATGCAGGGGCCCAGGCGATCCAGCGATTGCAGAGAAGGCTGCGGCGGGCGCTCATGGTGTCTCAGCTTGGAGCCACCTTGGCTTTGGTCGCTCTTGGCTGGGCCGGTCGAGGTTTGGGTGGGCGTCTTTGGTCCGATGGGTCGCTCGGTGTGGCTTGGCGGGACGCCTCGTTGTTTGTGCTGATTGTGTTGCTGGCCACCTTCCTCGGGGGGCTGTTGCCAAAGGCGTGGGTGCTGAATCGTCCGGAAAAAGCAGCTTTGCGTCTGGCGCCGTTGCTCGAGGTGGTGATGCGCTGTCTGGCGCCGTTGCTCAATCTGCTGGAGGCTGTTGCTGGCTTGCTAATGCGGCTTCTAGGACTAGCGCCCCAATGGGATGTTCTGGTGCCAGCCCTATCGGCTGGTGAGCTGGAAACCCTCGTCGAGTCTGGTCGAGTCACGGGGTTGTTCCCGGATGAGCGCAACATCCTTGAGGGGGTTTTTGCTCTTCGGGATACGCAAGTGCGAGAGGTGATGGTGCCGCGTTCCGGCATGGTGACGCTCCCCGCCAGCGTTTGCTTTGCCGAATTAATGGAGGCGGTACACCACACTCGGCATGCTCGTTTCCCAGTGATCGGTGAATCCCTCGACGATGTGCGTGGGGTGCTCGACCTACGGCAGATGGCTGAACCGATTGCGCGCGGACAGTTGGAATCCAATTCGCCCTTGGAGCCCTATCTCCAACCTGCGGTGCGGGTTTTGGAAACCTCCACGCTGGCCGAATTGCTGCCCATGATTCGTAGCGGTCAGCCCCTGCTCTTGGTAGTGGATGAGCACGGCGGCACGGAGGGGCTTGTGACGGCCGCTGATCTCACGGGGGAAATTGTTGGGGATGACGTTCAAGATGAAACCGATGAACCGGAATTGCAGGCCGAAGAGGGTCGACCTGGTTCCTGGTTGGTGGCTGGAGAACTTGAGATCTTTGAGTTGAATCGGCAGCTCGACTTAGACCTGCCTGAAGCCGATGACCATCACACCTTGGCGGGGTTCCTGTTGGAACGGCTCCAGCACATTCCGGCACCAGGAGAAGCCTTGAGTTTTCAGGGTCTGCAGTTTGAGATCACCGTGATGGCAGGACCACGGATTGATCGTGTTCGGTTGATTCTGCCGAACTTGGACGAGGTTTCTGACTGAAGGCCGATAGTCTTCCCACATCTTTTCTGGCTACCCGATGTCTGCCGACCCCATCGTTCCGGTAAAGGTCGGGGTGATCGGCATCGGCAACATGGGCTGGCATCACGCCAGGGTGCTCAGCCTTCTTCGCGACGCCGATCTCATTGGCGTTGCTGATCCAGACCCTGAACGCGGCCGTATGGCCACCGAACAATTCGGTTGCCGTTGGTTTGCGGATTACCGCGAGATGTTGTCTGAGGTTGAAGCGGTCTGTATTGCAGTGCCGACGTTGCTGCATCACCCGGTTGGTTTGGCCTGTCTCCAAGCCGGGCTGCACGTTTTGATCGAAAAGCCGATCGCCGCCAGCCAAGACGAAGCCACGTCGCTGATCAATGCTGCCCATCAGGCCCACCGACTTTTACAGGTGGGGCATATCGAACGGTTTAATCCCGCCTTCCGAGAACTCATCAAGGTGGTGGCCAATGAAGAGGTCGTGGTGTTGGAAGGCCGTCGTCACAGCCCCCACTCCGACCGGGCTAACGATGTGTCGGTGGTGCTCGATTTAATGATTCACGACATTGATTTGGTCTTGGAGCTAGCCCAAGCGCCGGTGGTGCGATTAGCGGCTGCTGGAGGTCGTAGTGCTGAGGGGCCTATTGATTACGTGAATGCCACGCTTGGTTTTGAGAACGGGGTGGTGGCAAGCCTGACGGCAAGCAAGATGAGCCACCGCAAGATTCGCAGTTTGAGTGCGCACTGCCGTTCCAGCTTGGTGGAAACGGATTTTCTCAATCACACCTTGCACATTCACCGTCGTGCCCATGAGTGGGTCTCTGCCGATCACGGAGAGCTGCTCTATCGAAACGATGGATTCATTGAAGAGGTCAGCACCACCTCGATTGAACCCTTGTATGCCGAACTGGAACATTTCCTCCAATGCGTGCGCGGACGGGAAACTCCAGCGGTGGATGGTCTTCAGGCTTCAAGAGCGCTCAAGTTGGCTGATCTGATCGAGCAGGCTGTCGAACACCCCGACTCTGGTCATCCGCTTGCCGCACCGATTTAATGCGGACTTGATCAGCCCCGACTCAGACCAGGCCGTTTTGCTCAGTGAGCTCCTTGAGGGCAATCACCTGCCAGCGTCGACAATCTCCAGGTGAGGCCAGGTAGAACTGATCCCAGGCTTGGGCTTTGTGCTTCGCATATTCATCGACATCCATCGATGGGTGTGAGTGTTGCCATCCCACCCGCACCGCATGGCCAATCACCACATCGAGTGCCAGGTCATCGTCGAAGCGCACATCAGCGTTGGTTTCCACGAAAGCCATGAGCGACAGCAAACATTCACAACACAATTGGCGGTATTCCGGAGCCTCGATTCGGCTTAAGAGGTGATCGACGAGGGTCGCGAAATTACGTTCCCCTGCGGTCTTTTCAAGGACAAGTCGGCTATTCAGTCGGTTGCGGCGTTCCAATTTGTCGCCGATCACGAGGCCGCGGCAGTGCTGCAGCAAGGACCAAATCCCCGCATAGAAATCGCGCGGCACTTTTTGGAGTGAGCCAAGGCGAATTCGGTGTTGCAGCCAATCACCGTTGCCAGGACGGCGTTCCAGGGGATCGGGCACCGTCCACTGCACACGCCCGCTCACATGGAGCTGCTCACTGCGTTGGAGAGCCGCTTTGGCATGGTCGACATCGGTGAGCACGGAGCGCAGACGGCTGCGAATCCTGTGGGGAGGTTCGCAGCAGAGGGTCTCAAAAGCCTCGTCCTGACTCAGGTTTTGTTCCCCTGACAGTTCGGATGTGAGCAGCAACAGGAGTTGCCCGAGTTGCAGGGTGAGGCTCCCGTCGAGCAGCGTTGGCTCGCGTCGGACCATGCTGTCCAGGGCGAGCAAGAGCTCTTGTTCCAGCATCCGCTCGCGGGCATCAATGCCGCTGGTGCGTTCGATTCGTTCCGCGATCGCGGTGCTGTCTTGCGGTTGGCTTAGGCGGGATTCTCCTGTGTAATTGCGACCAACCACGACTTGTTTTTGGCGAACAAGCAAATCGGTGAGGGCATCTTCGAGTTGGGGGTGCACCATGCCCATGGCGCCCGCACAACGACGCACCACATTCCAGTCTTGGCAGCGCAGGCCGTGTTGATACACCTCCGCCAGAAGCTGTCGCAGCTCGATCGGGCGCTCTCCGGGACGGAGCTGAACTTTTTGTGAGCCCAGACGGCGTTGGAGAAGTTCCAGCACCTCCGCTTGTTCATGCAACAAGGAACTGCTCGATAGCCGCTGCGTGAGCTGCTCAATCGAGGTGTCATCGAGTTCTTGCTCTTCTGCTGCGGTGAGGTCGCGAAGGTCTGTGGCATCGCGGAGCACGATGGCTGGAGTGGTGTTTGTCGCATTCAGGGGGGCTTGGTTGTTTGGTAAGTCGACCCATTGCCCCTGAGCTGCTAGTCGACTGAGGCAGTCGCATTGCACTGAGATGGTCTCGAGGGAGCCGCTCTCAAGCTGTTGACAAAGTTGGAGGTAGATCTCGGGATCTTGGTGGAAGAGTGCGCTATTGACGGGAATCACAAGCAGAGGCAATCCGCTCCCTCTCCAGTGGCGTTGCAGTAAGTGCAGCTCATCGACAACGCTGTCGAGCAGTTGCTGCGTGTCATCCGCGAGGTAGCTGTTGCTGTCTTCTAAAACAGTGGGCGTGAACACCAGTTGTTGGCCGTTGTGTCGGTAAAACCGAGCGGTCTCTTCGGTTTCGACTCGATGTCCTGGGCGGCCACTGAGGCCGAGGCGTTGGTTGTTGCCCGCTGATTTCAGGTGGTTTTTGAGGGCGGAGGAGGAATGGATGCTGATTGTTTCCTCCGCATCGACGGGACAGCCAGCGGCGATCAGCGCCTCCCGCACGTCGGCTGTTTGAGGCGCAAAGGCCACTAGCACTGAATCCGCACCGAGCGCGGCGGGTGTGCGTCGGTTGCAGGGATCGATATCAGCGGGGGTGATTAGGCGTTCCAGCAGCATTTCTCCGAGCCAGGCCAAGCTCTGGGTCCAGATCAAGGGAAGGTTGGTGTTGGCGATACGGCGTTGGCTGCCGGGGGTGCGGCGCTCGTCTTCGATGGCACTCCTCTCCACCAGATAAAGCTCGGGATACAACGCGTCTCCGTTTGTTTGAACGGCCAGCGTTTTTAACTTGGCGTGCCAGGTTTGTGCATCATCCCAACGCTGTTCACAGCAGGCTGTGACCAGTTCGAAGGCGAGGAACAGGGGCCATTCCGACTCAATTCCTTCGAACTCGGAAAGCTCTTCAGGCTCGTAGTGCAGTCGGCTCGCATCTTCCACGACGGTTTGATGCCCGTCTCTGAGAAAGCGTTTGTAGCCGTAATGGCCCCCAAGTTCCCGTCGGATCCGCCGCAGGGTTCGGTCCACCAGGTCGGAGTCCTCCACGGCCCATGCCGGATAGCCCACCACCGACAAGCAGGCGCTATCCGCTTCTTTGCTGGCGGATTCCCTTGGCAGCAATCCCACCAAGGCCCGCCGTAGTCGCACGATCGCCCCTTGTGGAATCAGAACGCGGCAAGATCCATCTCCATGGGGTCCATAAAGATCAAGCCCATCGAGGGCTTCCAGGGCGGCTTTTGCCATGCCGATCGAGCTGGCATTGCGCTCGGGACAACCATGGTTGGCCTTATCACCCCGCTCCCAAATGCCGTAATCCGGGATGCGGTACGCCCGAGCGATGTAGTGGATCAAGTTTTGAATGAAATCGGCTTCGTCCCGACTCCGGATCACGGCACATCCGCTCCGCGTCAGCTGACCCAGCTGGAGAAGAAACAGCGATGTGGCATCGAGCTGCAAGTGACCCCAAGCGTCGTCGTCGACGACGGGATCCCCAGAGCATCCGTCGTATTTCGCATGGAGTGCATCCAGCGGATTCAGGCTGGTTTTGAAGCGTTCAACCTTGTTCGCCTGGCGCAGCATGGAGCGCAACAGACCGCGCATGAGTGCGACGACGTGCTGCTCCAATTCCCAGGCTCTGGGGCTGCTGCTCCCATCACGCCGACGGTGGGCGAGGGTGAGTCCCCAGACGCATTGGATGGAGTACACACAGTCGCGAACCCAGGCATCGCCGTAGTTGCCATGGATGGTGTGTGCCGTACTGGCGGGCAACAAACCACTAATGGGATCCTGTCGTTCAAGGACCACCCTCTCGATCGCTCGATCGAGTCGTTCAAGAACCTCATCGCGACGGCTGTTGTCTTGGGGGAGTTCCGTCGTCGACAAAACCATGCCTGGCTCGATCACCACTTCTAAATTCTCCAACGCGGAAGGATGACCATGGATTCAGTCACGACAAGTCCTCATGACCATCGGCGCTGTCACGTGCTTGGTGTTCCAGTGGATGCCTGCCGCGATGTGCAAGCGGCTGCCTTAGGTCTCCATGCCAATGGAGGCGGACGCATTGTCACGCTCAATGCGGAGATGACGATGGCAGCCAGGGATGATCAGCAGCTTGGTGCTGCGATTCAAACGGCTCAGCTCGTGATCCCTGATGGCGCAGGCGTCGTTTGGGCCCTCTCCAAACAAGGCGTGCGTGTGGTGAAAAGTGCAGGCATTGAATTGGCTTGGAGTCTGTTGAGCTACGCGGCCTCCCATGGCTGGCGCGTGGCCTTGATCGGTGCATCCCCCGCGGTGATGAAGTCGCTCAGAACATCCTTGCCCCAGACGTTTCCGGGCCTCAACCTGGTTCTCGCCGTGGATGGATATCAATCGGATGAGGCATGGCCGGGCTTGGAATCAGAGCTCAAAACTCTGCAAGCCGATTTGGTCCTCATTGCGCTGGGCGTGCCTCGCCAAGAAACCTGGTCACAACGGGTCCAACAAGGACAATCCGGATTGTGGATGGGAGTTGGTGGAAGCTTTGATGTTTGGGCGGGTACCAAAAAAAGAGCACCCAACTGGATGTGTCGGATGCAAATCGAGTGGCTTTATCGACTGCTCCAAGAGCCAAGCCGATGGCAACGCATGTTGGCGTTACCGGCCTTCGTTTGGCAGGTCGTCAAAACTGGCTGAAGAATCAGCGGAAACCGACGGATGCTTGCCAGACAAAGGCAAGCAGCAGGAAAAATACCGGGATCAAGGGAAGGATGTCGATCAGCGGTGAAAAGGCTTGATAGGCCTCGGGCAGCTGAGCCATCAAATCGAGGGTAAAGGCGGCCATCCCTAGCGTTAAAAAGGCATTGAGTTTGGACGCTACCACGTGTGATGGGCTGGTGAGTCCTCTTGCCAGGGAGCGAAATCCTCTGAAAAACAGCCGTCTTGGATGGCTTGAGCCATGGCATTGGTGAATCGCACCAGATGCGTGATGTTGTGCAGGCTCAGCAGTGTGAGTCCTAGGAGCTCGTCGCTGCGAATTAGATGGTGGATGTAAGCGCGGCTGTGGCTCGTACAGGCCAAACACGAACAGGTGGGATCAAGGGGCGTGTGGTCATTCCTGAAGCGGGCATTGCGGAGGTTCCAGCGTTCTCCACCCACCAGTGCTGTGCCATGGCGGCCCAGGCGAGTGGGGAGTACGCAATCGAATAAATCGATGCCGTTGGCAACGGCAACGGCCATCTCACGCAACGTGCCAATCCCCATGAGGTATCGGGGTCGATCCAGCGGTAAGAGCGGACCGATGTCGCGCACGATTCGATGCATGTCGTCCGTCGGTTCGCCCACGCTGACGCCGCCGATGGCGATGCCAGGCAGGTCGAAGGCGGCGACGGCTCGGGCGCTCTCGCGACGGAGGTGGGGGAAGCAGCCTCCTTGAACGATGCCGAACAGGGCTTGGTCGGTTCGGGTATGGGCATTGACGCAGCGTTCAAGCCAGGCATGGGTGCGTCGACAGGCATCTTTCACATCGTTTTCTGTTGCCGGGTAGGGCGGACATTGGTCAAAGGCCATCGCCACATCAGCGCCAAGGGCCATTTGAATGTTGGTGGCATGCTCCGGCGTCATGTCGATGGTGCGCCCATCCCGCGGGTTGCGAAACACCACCCCTCGTTCATCAATCTTGTTCAGATTCCCGAGGCTGAACACTTGGAATCCACCTGAGTCGGTGAGCATGGGGCCATCCCACCCCATAAACCGGTGAAGGCCTCCAGCCTCTGCGACGACTTGTTCGCCGGGTTGAAGATGCAGGTGATAAGTGTTTGACAGCACCATCTGGGCTCCCGTGCGAGCCAGTTGCTCTGTGCTGATCCCTTTCACTGTGGCCAGGGTGCCCACAGGCATGAACCGCGGGGTTTGCACCGGGCCATGCGGGGTATGAAAGCAGCCACATCGCCCCTTCGTGTGGGGGCAATGGGCGCTGATCTCGAAGTTGAACACGGCGGTCATCCCGCTTTTGCTGAACCTAAGGTTCAGCCGATCCAGGCTTGCCGCTAAACGTCATGGCAGATCGGTGGGTTTGCTGGTGTCGACGAAGCGGCTGATTAAATTTTTTGGAACCGCATGAAGGCTGGGATCGTCAGGATTGTTTTCCCTTGGTTGTCGGATTTGGCGGGAGCCTGGATCTTTTATTCGGTGTTGCCGGCCTGGCCTTGGCCGCGGCCCCGTTTTGAACGCATTGCCCGTTTTGCTCCATGGATTGGTCTGTGGATCGGGGTGCTGCAGGCCTTGCTGTGGTGGGGCCTGAGTGGGCTGGGTTGGAGTGATGTCGCCTTGGCGCCAGTCGTGATGGCAGTGGGGATTTGGCTGGGGGGTGGTCTGCATCAAGACGGCTTAATGGATACCGCCGATGGCTTGGCTGCTGGGGCCGCGAGACGCCTTGAAGCCATGGAAGACAGCCGGGTGGGAGCAAGTGGTGCGTTGGCCTTAGCTGTTGTGTTGTTGCTGCAGCTCGCTGCCTTGTTCCAGCTCCACGAGCAAGCGCCTTTGGCTTTGCTCTTGGCGGGGTTTTGGGGGCGCGTTTCGCCCCTATGGGCGATGGCACGATTCGACTACCTCCGCTCGGATGGCACCGCGGGTTTTCATCGGCGATATGGACAACCGTTGTGGGATGTGGTGCCAACGGTGGTTGCTTGTTTGGCATTCGCTCCTTTCGTCGCACCCCTGCCGCTGCTGATCGGTGCTCCGGTGGCCGTCGGCGTTGCAGAGCGGTTGGGCCGACGTCTTGGCGGCCATACCGGCGATAGCTACGGCGCCGTAGTGGTGGTAACCGAGGCGATCACGCTGTTGCTGCTGGCAGGGCTGGCTGCGGCCAACTGAGTTGAAATGCATTGCCCTGTGCCGGCAGGTTGGTTTGGATCCGCCATGGCTCAACGCTCAGCGTGAGATGGCCACCATTGCGCTCAGCCAAGGCTCGAGCCAGGGCCAATCCAAGGCCGGTACCAGGGCGATCGCGGCTGCTGGTGCCCCGTTCGCCGCGGTGGAAAATCAGCTCTCGTTCTTCGCTTGAAATTGGAGGGCCGTCATCCCAAACGCAAAGACCATCGGGAAGTAACGCGAGGCCAATGGCCCGTCCTGGCGGGCTGTAGCGGAAGGCGTTCTCGAGCAGGTTGGCAACGATCTCAGCGGTGCTGCCATCCCCAGCGGAGTGGGTGCTCCATGCCGGCCACTGCGAGGGGCCATGCCAGGGACGGCCCTGAAGGCTGGCTGTTGCGCTGGCCCGCTCGATGAGGGGAAGCAGGAGTTCCTTCAGGCTTTCCCGCTGTGGAGCAGCGCCAGGAGGGAGCAAGTAAGCCGTTGAAGGATCAGGACCATTCGGGAGGCTTTGTCGCCCTAGGTTCTCGAGCGCATCGATGTAACGCCCCAGTTGATCCTGCTCCGTCAGGATTCCATCGACGAGGGAGAGATGGGCGCTATCCGGTTCCAGGCGGCGCAGCATCAGCTGGGCATAGGTGCGCAGAGCCGCTAGGGGGTTGCGGAGCTGGTGCACCAGGGTTTTGAGCTGATTGCGTTGCTGGTGGAGCTCCTCCTGCAGCTGAATGCACTCCAGATCGCGTCCGAGGGCGTGGCTAATCGCTAGGGCGCATCGCCGCATCTCTTCTTCGAGGTCTGCGGTCCAGCTGAGGCCTGGCTCGAGTTCGACGCGCAGGGCACCAAGAATCAACCCAGCATCCTGAAGCGGGTACCAGCGGCGCTCTTCACTGGCTTGCCTGAGTTCTGGATCCACATCTGCGGCGGGCAAGGCACGGTTCGTTGACGACCATTGCTTGATCAGGATCAGCGGAGGTCCCTCCTGGCCTGGTGGCGCGCTTAGGTACAGCCCGAGGTGGGTAAAACCCATGAGCGACACCACAGGATTCAGCTGCTGGTCTGCAAAGTCGAGGAACCGATCAGTGAGTTGCATGGGCTTCTGACGGTGAAGTGGGTCAGGCCCATCGCGCTGGCCGACTTGATAAATCTGAGAAAAGTCTTAAGATCTTGGTATCGACCGAGGCGCAGCTCGTCAAGAGTGAATGCCCGCCAACGCGCATAAAAGTTGCATTCTTGATGCAATCGCGGCTACAGCAGAGACAGATGAGTTCTCCGCTGGATATCCACTTTGGCATTGCTGAGGTGTTGGTGTCCTTTTGACGGTTGAGGCTTTGCCTCTCTGTCCTGATGCGGTCCACCCCCAGCGTCCGACGTTTTCCGTCGACCCACTTGCGGCGAAGAGATCGAAACAGTGATTTCACTTCTTTGATTTCCGGCTGCCATTGCGTCCATCCCTAAATCGTTCTCCTTGAGGGGATTTCTCTATGTCCAAGAAAAGAAAGCGCATTAGCCGTCGCAGGCTTGCTGGACAACGCGTTCTTGCGCATGTTCAAACGCATCATTTAGAGACTGGCGAATACAAACCTGTTACCGCCGCACGCCGTTATATCGCTGAAGGCGGTCTCGTACCACCTGCTCTGTTGAATGTGCGCCGTAATGAGCACACCACAGACCGTTTCTTCTGGGGTGAGAAAGGTTTGTTTAGTGCTCAGTACGCAGAAGAGAACCACTTTCTCTTCCCTTCTTTAAGAATTATCGTCGACTCTGTTGGTGAGGACACCCTGTTTGAGGGTCTGGATCTCACCTCCGATGACTGGGAGGAAATGGAGGAATACGAATACGCCTTCGTCTGATCAAGGCAACTTCAACATTGTTTGAAGTGTGTCGTTTAACGGCTGCATCATCTCCAAAGGGATGGTGTGGCCGTTTTTGAATAGGAGGCCTTCGCAGCGCTCAGGATCAAGACGTCGCTTGATCATCTCGAGTGCACCGGGCGGCACAATTTCATCCTCACTCCCATGCATGGCGAGAACGGGGGGATGGTTGAGCGGTGGCTGCCAATCGGGATGGGGGTAGCCACTGCAACTAATCACGCCAGCGAGCGGAAGGCTGCAGCCGCAGCTCAGGGCCATTGCTCCACCTTGGGAAAAGCCAAATAAAACGGTGCGCTCGAGCGGAATGCCATCCCTTGAGAGGCCGAGTAATCGAGTCGTGAGCTGTTGAACAGCGTTGGGGACTGCATCCCAGTCCGATGGAAAGAGTCCGTACCACTGGCGCCCCCCCGGTTGTGGATGTGGTTCTGGTGCTTCGAGGCAAACAATGTCCAGTGGCTCTGGGTGTTGGGCTGCTAACTGCTCGCCTAGGGGTTGTAGGTCAGCTGCTGTTGCGCCCCATCCATGCAGCAGCACAAGGCGTTGAGGCATCCGGATGTTTGATCAACTCATGCGTAGGTTGGCTCAAGACTTAGTCATGTCGCCTGATGGCTCCTGTCGCTCTGCTGAGTGTGTCCGACAAATCTGGGCTTTTGCCGTTGGCCGAGGCTCTGCATCGAATCCATGGCTATCAATTGCTCTCCAGTGGTGGCACCGCCAAGGTGCTTGAGCAGGGTGGCCTTCCGGTAACCCGTGTTTCCGAGTACACCGGAGCTCCTGAGATTTTGGGTGGCCGCGTCAAAACGCTGCATCCCCGTGTTCACGGTGGAATTTTGGCCAAGCGTCGTGATGCGGCCCATCAGAACGACCTTGAACAACAGAACATCAACTTGATTGATGTGGTGGTTGTGAATCTGTATCCCTTCCGGGAAACAGTGGCCAAGGCTGATGTCACTTGGGATCAAGCGATTGAAAACATTGATATTGGTGGGCCCACCATGGTGCGTTCTGCCGCGAAAAATCATGCCGATGTTGCTGTTCTGACTAGCCCAGATCAGTACGACCGTTTGCTTGAAGCGATGGCTCAAGCCGGTGGTGAGGTGCCGGCGGCATTACGCCGTCAGCTTGCCCTTGAAGCCTTCCAGCACACCGCGGCTTATGACACCGCCATTAGCCGCTGGATGGACCAGGCGGTAGCCGCAGATGCATCCCCTTGGCTGGAGGCGGTCCCTCTGCGCCAAACCTTGCGCTACGGCGAGAACCCTCATCAGAAAGCCCGTTGGTATAGCCATGCCCAGCAGGGGTGGGGCGGTGCGGTTCAACTGCAAGGCAAGGAACTGAGTACGAACAATCTGTTGGATCTCGAAGCTGCTCTCGCCATGGTTCGGGAGTTTGGCTACGGCTCTGATGGCGCTGAGCCGGCTGTTCAGCCAGCCGCGGTGGTGGTGAAACACACCAATCCCTGTGGTGTTGCCATCGGATCGGATGTGTCAACTGCACTCACGAGGGCCTTGGATGCTGATCGAGTCAGTGCCTTTGGGGGAATCGTCGCCATCAATGGCGTGGTGAGCGCCGCAGCGGCAGGGGAACTGAAAAGCTTGTTTTTGGAATGCGTCGTGGCGCCAAGCTTTTCTCCAGAAGCCAGAGAGATTCTTGCGGCCAAAGCGAATCTGCGTTTGCTGGAGCTCCAGCCTGCCGCGATCGATGCGGCGGGCCCCGACCACGTCCGCAGCATTCTTGGTGGATTGTTGGTTCAAGACCTAGACGATCAAGCGATCACACCAAGCGAGTGGACAGTGGCAAGTCAGCGACCTCCCTCATCCCAGGAACAGCAGGATTTGGAGTTTGCTTGGCGATTGGTGCGTCACGTGCGTTCCAACGCCATCGTGGTCGCCTCCAAGGGGCAGAGCTTGGGTATAGGGGCCGGTCAAATGAACCGGGTTGGTTCGGCTCGCCTCGCGCTTGATGCGGCTGGGGATCAAGCCACAGGGGCTGTGCTGGCCAGTGATGGATTTTTCCCGTTTGACGACACCGTGCGTCTTGCGGCGAGCCACGGAATTACAGCTGTGATTCATCCAGGTGGCAGCTTGCGCGATGCGGATTCGATCAAGGCCTGTGACGAACTGGGGCTCGCAATGCTGTTAACAGGCCGTCGACACTTCCTTCATTGAGATGGGGGGGTCCATGGACCCCTAGCCTCGCGGCAGAGCCGTTACACCTCCAATGCTGGCCACCCTTCCTTTCACGCTGAATTTCGCCCACCCATTGATGGAGTGGAGTTTGTTGGCAACCGGTGGATGGGCGCTTTATCTCGGCATCAAGGTCAAACGAACTCGGACGGGAACTCCCGAGCAGCGCAAGCTTCTCGTGCCCAAGAAGTTTGCTCAGCGCCACTACCTCTGGGGAAGCATTTTGTTGGCGTTGATGACGTTGGGAACCCTGGGTGGCATGGCGGTCACGTATCTCAACAACGACAAGTTGTTTGTTGGCCCTCATCTCCTGGTCGGCTTAGCGATGACAGGAATGCTGGCGGTCGCGGCTTCGCTTTCCCCCCTGATGCAGCGGGGAAATGTGATTGCTCGCAAGGTCCACGTCGGCCTGAACATGGGAATGCTCACCCTGTTTCTTTGGCAGGCCTTCAGTGGCATGGAGATCGTCAACAAGATTTGGACGAGCCGTTAAACAACCGTTCCCTTGGTTGAGTCCCCTTTGTAGTTAGAAGGCTGCTCGTCGTCGAGGCGGGCAGTTCAAGTCATAGGAAGCGTGGAAGTCTTCTTGCACTTTCCAGGTCAGCCGTCGCGAGATCTGTCGCACGATCTGCTTGAGCAAATGGTCTCCGCTGGACTGGACAAGATTGTCCGGAAGCATGGTGATGACTTTTGGCAGACGAATCCAAACGGATAAATCAAGATCCCATTGAACCGACGTGCCGACTTGCCCATTGGGATTGGGTTCATCACCACTCTCCTGCATAGGAATGAGGTGCATGCTTGCTTGAAAGTCGACGTCGTAGTGCTCCCTCAGGTCTTGCGCTTTTGGGGTTGATGGGATGGTTTCGATTCGATAGATGCCCTTGTGTTGGGGCAGGAGTCGTAAGGCAATGGTGGGTTCAACTTCAAACCCGAAGTTCCCAAATTTTCCGAGGGTGAGGTCATAGGACTGGGCGTCGATCGGATGCACGCGCATCGGAGCGGCACAGCGTTCGAACCAGCCCTGATGGCGATCTAAGTACTCCTCGACTCGATCGCTAGCCAACATCATCTCCATCTGATCGGAGAACTGGCTCCGGTAGCAGCGCACCTGAGGGTCATTTTCATGACGCAAATTAGCGGTGTCGGTGCGCGACAAGAGCAACAAAATCGGGAGTTGGCTGGTGCAAGACCAGGGAAAGATGAACCAATGTAAAGCTGATTGGCGTCAGTTTTCGCTGAGGCGCATCAACTTTTCGATCACAGCTTCCACGGCTCGATCTGGAGTGGATGCTCCAGACGTAATTCCTACGGTGACAGGCCCAGCTGGCAGAAAGACCTGATCGCGTTTCAAGTCCTCGGATAGAGGTTTGTGTTCAATTGAGTTGGTCGTTTCGTCGATCCTGTCGGGTGTATCGATGTGGAACGAGCGGATGCCGCGACTGACGGCGATTTCCTGCAGATGGGTGGTGTTGGAGGAATTGAAGCCCCCAATCACCACCAAAAGGTCTAAGGGCTCGTCAACGAGGGAGAACATGGCGTCTTGACGTTCTTGTGTGGCATCACAAATGGTGTTGTACGCCAAGAAATGCTCGTTCAGATCAGCGGGGCCGTACTTGCTGAGCATGGTGCGCTCGAACATGCGGCCGATCTCTTCGGTTTCACTCTTCAACATGGTGGTCTGGTTGGCGACACCGAGTCGCTTCAGGTCTCGGTCTGGATCAAATCCTTCTGAACATGCTTTGGCGAAACGCTGCATGAATGCTTCTCGATCCCCTTTGCCAAGGATGTAATCAACAACGATCTGGGCTTCTTCGAGATCAAGAACCACAAGGTAGGTTCCGGCAAATGAGCTCGTCGCCAGGGTTTCTTCGTGTTTCACCTTGCCGTGGATCACGGACGTGAAGGTGTGCTTTTTGTGTTTCTCCACGGTGTTCCACACCTTGGAGACCCATGGACAAGTGGTGTCCACGATGTGGCAACCCCGCTCATTCAGCAGTTGCATTTCCTGAACGGTGGCCCCGAAGGCGGGAAGAATCACAACGTCGCCGGAGGTGACTCCTGAAAAATCCTTCACCCCCTTCTCAACCGGAATAAACAAAACGTCCATCTCACGCAGATGATCGTTGACGGAGGGGTTATGGATGATTTCGTTGGTGATCCACAATCGCTCGCTGGGGTAATGACGTCGTGTCTCGTAGGCCATCGCGACGGCCCGTTCGACGCCCCAACAGAAGCCAAACGCTTCGGCTAAGTGAACATTGAGGCGTCCATGCGTGAGCTTGTAGCCGTTATCGCGAATCGTGCCGATGAGCCCGCTTTGATAGGCCTGCTCAAGGTTTTCGGCCACTTCTTCGGCTCGCCCGAACCCGCGCCGGTTGTATCGCTCTGAGTGGTGGAGGGAGCGCTTGAAGGCGTGGGTGTC
>ERZ802822.714-NODE-714-length-22598-cov-7.727943_pt1 | contig 22598 bp, 20 predicted proteins | sample MGYA00345649_ERZ802822 | MGnify/ENA primary metagenome ERZ802822 (study PRJEB30503, sample SAMEA104212359) | marine metagenome | biome: Westerlies Biome; feature: [SRF] surface water layer (ENVO:00010504) within the epipelagic zone...; material: water...
TGCGCTGGAAACGCTGGGTTTCGATAAGTGTTACCACATGATGGAAGTCATGTTGAACGAACACCATGTGGAGCTGTGGCGCCAAGCCGCGCGACTGGAGAATGTCGATTGGCATGCCCTGTATCAGGGCTACCGCGCTACTGTCGATTGGCCCAGTGCGAGTTTTTGGCGGGAGCTGCGCTTGGTATACCCGGACGCCAAGGTGGTCCTCACCCTGCGCGATTCTGAGCAGTGGTATACCAGTGTAATGAATACGATCTGGAAGCTTTCAGCCACCGCACTGCCGGAGGGCAAACGGCGCGGCGACCCAGAAATGATCGAGCGCGCCATGATGAGTCACGAGGTTATTTGGAACGGTGTCTTTGGTGGTCGTATGGACGATAAAGACCATGTCATCGACTGCTTTGAGCGCCACAACCAAGAAGTCATCGATACAGTGCCCGCAGACCAGCTCTTGGTGTATCGCCCGGGTGATGGCTGGGAGCCGCTATGCGAGTTTTTAGAAAAGCCTGTACCTGACTCAGACTATCCGCGGGTGAACTCCACCGAGGAGTTCTCAGGCATTTGGAAAAAGCGCAGCTAAGGTTGGCGCTGCGCTGCCGGGTTGTCTTCAGGCAGAGAAGCGCTCGGGAGTGCCCGTGGGCATCAGGCCAAACACGGACAAAATCAGCATGCAGATACTCGCCAGCCCCACATAGGCGGCAAAGCCGATCAAGATACTGCGCGTCACCGAGTGATAACTGCCCTGCAGTTCTTCCTTGAAGGTCGACAGCATGCTGCCCTGCAACAGCTGGGTAATTAGCAGCAGAAAAAGCACCTGGCCTACATTTGAGAGAATCGCCTCGGTCATATTAATTTCTATGACCTCAGTCTGACTGACCGCCGGGTTCAGGCTGCCCGGTCCCAACCAAGCCATAATGGCCACAAAGTACACACAGAACGCCACCAAACCCGCGACGATGACCCCAGCAGCAGGTTTTTTCATCCCCAGCGCATGGTAGTTCGCTGCGAGCAGAAAAAAGCCCGCCAGCATCGAGCCAAAAAATGTTGAGAAGCCAATGCTGTTCAGGGAGTAAAGGCGTGGCAACGCTTCCTCTGGGGCGCCGGATGGGGCGGGATCGTCGGGTTCATTCATAGGCTTTCTCTTACAGGCTGTGCGCGTAGAGGCAGAAGTTTCACGGTCGCTGAGGCGAAGCGCAAGGTCTGAGCAGGTCCGCTAACGGCTCGGCAAAAAATCAAAGTGAGTGCTATCAAATGGGCCGCCATAGTCCGACACCTCGAAGGCTTCGGCAAAGCGCAGTTCCGAGTGAGCCGAATTCAATGCGCGTGCCTTTTTCGCAACGGCTGCGGGTTTGCGTTGATAGAAGTGCGTAAGCCACGCTCTATCGAATGGTCTGTCGTCGTCGGTTTCTGTGACGAGCGCGGGCAACCACTCAAACACTTGGCTCGCGTGGCAGGCCAGTAGGTCGATAATCTGCGGCTGCACCGCGGCAGTATCAATAACCCAGTCGAGACGAAAAGGTCGCGGTTCGTCGAAACGATCAAAGGTAAGCAAAATACTCGGCATGCTCCTCAGCGGCTGCTGCTCTGGCGCAATGGCGGGCACCTGCAGCAGGTAGGCGCTATCTTTCACCAGCTGGGCGGTGGCGCGATGATCCGGGTGATAGTCTGCTGTGCGATGGGTAACGATAACGCTCGGCGCATAAGCCCTTATGGCTGCAATTAACTGCTCGCGCAGCTCAACCGATGGAACGAGACGGCCGTCATCTTGGGGCCAAATTTCAATTTCAGCGTCGACCAATGCTGCCGCTTGCCCAGCCTCCTCATAGCGGCGCGCCGCCAATGCTGCTCGATCTAGCTCGTGATGGCCGGCATTGCCGTTGGTAAGGCAGAGGATCTTGATGGCATAGCCTGCTTGATGCCAAAGCGTCATCAGCCCACCGGCGCTAAATTCTGCATCATCCGGATGCGCCATGATCAGCATCAAACGCTGTTCAGCCATGTGAGTGACTGACGATTTGCGTGAGGTCGGGTTTGCGCTGGCCATGTTCTGTGGCCGCTTCGAAGAGCGCGGCAATGCGCAGTAATGCTAAATCACCTCGCGGTTTGCCCACCAGCTGCACGCCTATGGGCAGACCGTCATGGGTAAAGCCGCCGGGCACAGAAATACTGGGTAGCCCTGTCGCCGAGATCATGCAGCATACCGCCATCCAATCGATGTAGGTTTGCATGGCAACACCGTTAATTTCGCTCACCCAATCCATGGTGGCATCGAAAGGCGGGACCTGTGCAGAGGGAATGATCAGCGCATCATGGTGTTCAAAGTACTCGGCAACGCGACCGTAAAGTGCGCTGCGTTTCAGCTCCGCCGTCAAAAGCTCATCCGCCGTCAGCGCCAGCCCTTTGTCGATATTCCATCGCGCCGTTTCTTTGATGGTGTCTCGCCAGTCTGGGTCTATGGTCTCCAATCTTCGGCCCAACAGGCGTAGGCCTGCCGCTCGCTGTACCTGAAAGACATCCATCGCACCCGTCAGATCCGGTGCCCTTTCGGTAACTTCCGCGCCCAAACGTCCCAGCACTTCGGCCGCTGCGGTAACGGCGTCACCTACCTCGGCATCGATGGGTAAGCCGCCTAGATCTTGGCTGACACCAATGCGCAATTGTTGCACCTCGGTCTCGCTTATGGGCTCAAGCGCATCTAAAAACGTGGTGCCCGGATCTTCCAGCGTGAGTGGATCACTGGCATGTGGTCCTGCCATCACTGAGAACAGCAAAATGGTGTCGCGCACATTCTTCGCCATGGGGCCGGTGGTCACCATGCGACCGTACCAACTGAAGCCTCGGTTAAAGGGCATACGTCCCATCGATGGACGAAAACCCACCACGTTGCAAAAGCTCGCAGGGTTGCGCAACGAACCACCAAGATCACTGCCGTCCGCAAGGGGCAACAAATCTGCGGCGAGCGCGACAGCGGCTCCGCCACTGCTGCCCCCGGGGGTTTTGCCGAGGTTGTATGGATTGTAAGTGTGACCGTAAAGCCGGTTGAAGGTATGCGACCCAAGACCAAACTCCGGCATATTGGAATGCCCGATAAAAATGGCGCCTGCCTCACGCAGTCGCCGGGCAAGTTCGTCGTCCTGCTCCTCGATGGTTTCTGCAAACCCCGCATACCCCCAACTGGTGCTAAAGCCCTTCACCGCGACGGCATCCTTGGGCGCCATGGGTAGGCCATGCAGCGGTCCGCGCTGGGCAATGGGTATCGCATCGGCGGCGGCAGCCAAGGTCATGGCTTGTTCCTTGGGAATCAAGCTGACCAGCGCGTTTAGGGTGGGATTAAGGGCCGCGATGCGCGTGTAGACATTGTCCATCACCGCTGTGGCGGTAACACTGCCCTGCTGCAGGTCACGACATAGCTCTGTCGCATCGCTCCATAGCGGCGCGGGCAAGGGTTCAGTCCCTGATTCAGTGAGGGGTTTAGTCATCGGTGACCTCGGTTAACCATTGCAGCAGATCGTCGATGACCTCAGCGCGATTTGGCTCGTGGAGCATTTCATGCCGACCTTCGGTATAGAGCTTAAGATCAGCGCGTAACCCCGCCGCTGCGTAGCGCTTTTGCAGTGTCAGCAGTCTCTTGCCTTGATTGTTGAGTGGGTCCTCGCTGCCAGCGAACAAGTAGATAGGGACATGCTTGCCAATACGCTGAATATTACGGGTTTGCGTAGACTGAGCTTGTGAGGCAAACATACCGGCGAGGCCTCCCGCGCTGAGTCCGGCGCCACAAAGTGGGTCAGCGCGATAAGCCGCGATGCGTTCTTTGTCCCGACTAAGCCATGCCAGACCGCCTTCACCGTCACCCTGCCGCTCGAAGGGCCGATTGTTCAGGCTCAACACGTTAGCGCTGAGCAGGGGACTCGGGGTCGCAGGCGTCAGCCGCCAACTGTCAAAGCGCGCCAAGCTTGCAAGCAAGCGTGCTTGCACCCAAGGGAAGGCCCCAGTGGACCCGCTCAACACCAGCGCATGCAGGCGCTGGCCTAGGGTGTAGATGTACTCCTGAGCCAGCATGGCGCCCATGCTGTGGCCGAACAATATTGCCGGTCGATCATGCTGCTCGGTCATCCAGTGCTCGACAAACGCCAAGTCTTCTAGGGTTTCCTGCCAGCCGTTGTAGCCCATGTCGCCGGGTTCGATCAGCGCCGGCAGGCTGCGTCCATGACCGCGCAAGTCTGGGGCATAAACGTTGAATTGAGCATCGGTGAGGGCATTGGCCAGCTCGCCATAACGTTCGCTGTGCTCGCCCATGCCGTGGGCGATGAGAATATTGGCACGCGCGCTGGCAGGTTCACTGCACCGCCACTGTCGGCAAAAGATTCGATGACCGGCTCGGGTCAGGGTCAGTTCGTCGCCTGAAAGGTTCAAATTGGTGGCTCGCGCAATCGGTGAGGCCGAAAATATAGCCTACCTACCGGTGAAATGACTAACGCCTCACTTTCGCCTCTCTTTCGCTTCGTAGGGTTAGACACAGGTCGACGAGCCAGGTGTCTGCCTTGCAATTGCTTCGCGGTCCTCTAGGGTAGATACAGAGGGCGTAAATAACGGAGCAATATGCAGTCTTCCGACAAGGGTTTTGCTGGAGATTTGGATCGATTGATTTTTTTTGGCAGCGTGGCAGGAATCATTTCGCTATGTCTGCCGCTGGCGCTATTTCCTGAACAGGGGGGCGTCATTCTTGGCAGGGCCTTTGACTTTTTGACCCAGCAGTTCGGCGTTTTCTACGTTGCTGGCGCATCACTTACCTTTGCCTTCTTGCTCTACCTCGCCTTTAGCCGCCATGGGGATATCCGCCTGGGCAACAGTGAACCTGAATTCTCCACCCTGAGCTGGGCGGCCATGTTGTTCTGCGGTGGCATCGGCACCAGTGTTTTGTACTGGGGTGTTGTGGAATGGGCCTACTATTTTCAGGCGCCACCCTACGGCGTTACCCCAGAAACTCCCGAGGCCATGCTGTGGTCGGTAAGCTACCCGATTTTTCATTGGGGTCTCATGGGCTGGTCACTGTATGTGCTGCCAGGCGTGGCTATCGCTTACAGCTACTACGTGCGCGGCGCCAAGTCACTGCGGTTAAGCGATGCCTGTGAGCCGGTCATTGGCCGGCATGCCCAAGGTCCTCTGGGACGCGCCATTGATTTGCTGTTCGTGGTTGGCTTGGTCGGTGCTTGCAGCATTGGTATTGGGCTTGCGGTGCCGTTGATTGGCGCCTGCGTCGCGTATCTGCTGGGTGTCGATCGCGCCTCACTTGGCTTTACCCTCGATGTGGTGGTCATTGTCGTGGTGACCTGCATCTTTGCAGGCAGCGTCTGGATGGGCCTAGAGAAAGGCATCAAACGCCTAAGTGACCTTAACGTGTTGCTCGCCATGCTACTGCTGGCGCTGATTTTGATCGCAGGCCCGACGCTCTTTATCGTCGAACTGGGTTTTGAAAGTGTTGGCCACATGCTGCAGAACTTCATTCGCATGAGCACCTATACCGACGCTGCAGGTACTACGACCTTCGTTGAGGCGTGGACGGTTTTTTATTGGGCTTGGTGGCTCGCGCTGGGGCCGTACATGGGCGTATTCATCACCAAGATCTCCCGCGGCCGCACGTTGCGCGAACTGATTCTCGGCGGCATTGGCTACGGTACGCTGGGCTGCACGGTTTTCTTCGCCATCCTCGGTAACTACGCACTGTACCTAGAGCTGAATCAGCTCTTCCCGGTGATCGAAACGCTCAACACCGTAGGCGCCCCTGCAGCCATCGTCGGCGTGCTGGGCATGCTGCCCATGGCCAGTTTAGCGATTCTGATTTTTACCCTTGTTTGCGTCATTTTCGCGGCGACGAGCTACGATTCGGCCTCCTACACATTGGCAGCCTCGGCTACCCGCTCGCTGGCCCCAGAAGATCACCCGCATCGTGGGCACCGCGTCTTTTGGGCCTTTTTGCTCGGTTTGCTGCCCATCACCTTGGTGTACATGGGCGGGCTGAAACCCCTGCAGTCTGCGGTGACGTTGGCGTCGGTGCCCTTGTTTATGGTGACCGTCGTGCTGACGATCTCTTTGTGGCGATCCATTCACGCGGCGGAAGCGGCCCGGGCAGTCTCCGGGGATCTCTCCAAGGCATCGTAGGCGTTTAGGGAGCAAGCATGGTGGAATTGGACTGGCAGTGGCTGAGCCTTTCTCAAGCGTGTCAGCGTTTGAAGAGCGGTCAAGCCAGTGCCCGACAGCTTACCCAAGAGATGCTCGATCGCGCTCAGGCGCTGGAAAGTGACACCCACTGCTACGTGCGTTTGCTGGCAGAGGAGGCGCTGGCCGCAGCGCAAGCCCTAGATCAAAGACAAGCAGATGGTGAACCCCTAGGGCTGCTGCATGGCGTGCCCATTGGCATCAAGGATTTGCTTTACACCCAGGGCCTGCCCACCGCATCGGGCACCATGGTGATGCAAGACTTTTGTCCGACTTATTCAGCAACCGTGGTGAATCGCCTGCGTGAAGCCGGTGCAGTGCTAATAGGCAAAACCCAGCTTACGGAGGGCGCTTTCGGGGCCCATCATCCTGACGTGGTGGCACCGCTTAACCCTTGGCAGCGCGAGGCATGGACAGGAGTTTCTTCTTCCGGCTCTGGCGTCGCCGTCGCCGCAGGGGTTGCCTTTGCCGCCATCGGATCAGATACCGGCGGCAGCATTCGCTTTCCATCAGCGAGCTGCGGCTTGGTAGGTTTGAAGCCCACCTATGGCCGGGTGAGTCTGCACGGAGCCTTCCCCCTCGCCAACAGTTTAGATCACCTCGGCCCGATGACACGGTGCGTTGAAGATGCGGCCCGTCTGCTTTGCGTGATGGCGGGGTACGATCCCCAAGATCCGAATTCTATCGATACGCCGGTACCGAATTATTTGCAGGCTCTGTGTAGCGCCGATGCGGGCGACATGCCCTTGGCGGGTAAGCGTATTGGCGTCGATTGGTCCTACGTGAGCGATGGTGTTGAACCGTCCGTTGCCGACGTCACCCGGCGGGCACTGCGCCAGCTAGCAGATCTCGGTGCTCAGGTGATCGAAGTCGAGGTGCCGTCGAGCGCCAAAGTGCTGGCTGAGGCCTGGGGCATTACCTGTGGGGTGGAATGTGCGCGTGCTCACGCTGATCTCTTTCCGGCCAAGCAAGACCAGTATGGGCCTGTGCTGCGCGGCTTGATTGAACTGGGTTTGCGCACGAATCCTAAAGATTACGATGCACTGCAAGCGTTGCGTGGCAGTTTCGGTGCCCAGTTAGACCAGGTGCTTGGAAATGTTGATGCGATCATCTCGCCCTGCATGCCCATGTCGACGCCATCCGTGGCGCTGATGGACAACGGCGCTCCCGTGGAAGAGGGTCAGGCGGACTTTTTGCTCTTCACCGCGCCTTTCGATTATTCCGGGCATCCCACGCTGACGCTGCCCGTGGCGCCCCTTGCCAACGAGCTGCCGGGTTCGTTTCAGTTGATCGGCCGCAAGATGGATGAAGAAACCCTGATCTATTTGGGCTCCGCCTTTGAACAGGCAGCCTCGCCGATGACCTATCCGGAACTGCGCTCATGAATCAACGTTGGCGTGGCAGTCTGGCGGCGCTGCTTGCGCTGTCCATCGCCTTTTCGCCGGTTCAGTCCCTCGCCAGCGATCCAAGCGACCCAAGTGGTATAGAAGGCTGGTGGCAGTCGTGGGATTCGCTGCTATACATCACCGTTGAGCAGGGCGAAGCGCGTGTATTCGCAGCGGGTATTTTGAACCCATCCTTGGTCAAGGGAGAGCTGGTCAGCTGGAGCCTTGAAGAGCCGCTGACTGACCTAGAAAACCCCGATCCAAACCTGCGCAGCCGATCACTGCTTGGGCTAGAGGTTGGCGATGGTCTGCGTAAAGAAGATCTGCGTAAAGAAGATCTGCGTAAAAAGGGCGCGCTTTGGCAGGGACGGATCTACGATCCCCGTAGCGGCACTTGGTACAAATCACGGCTGTCCATTGTGGACGGGCAGCTGAACATTCGGGGCTATATTGGCATGCCTATGCTGGGCCAGACGCGGGTGTTTGATCCCTATGAACCTTGCAAGGTTTATGAAGACAAGACCATGGTGATTTGGTCTGGCGCGAAGCCGCCCGCGTGTTCGGTCGATTCCGAAGCCGAGCCAGCATTGCCGTAGGTGATGATCACCAAGCCAAGTAGGGCTGGTGGCGGTTGATTCTCTGGCAGTTCAGCCATCGTGGCTCTCGAGCCAACTTGGTTGACTTGATAGATGCCCTCAAAAGTGTCGACCCAACCTTTGACCCGTTGCACCGATTCATCCAACTCTTCAAGAAACGTCTCTAGAGATGCTCGGGTGATGGTTCCTTCTTGATGCCACGTATGGGCGCGAAAGCTCGGTTGCCTTGATAACAATATGTCGGTAACCAAGGCTTCATCTGTGTGCCGCCAACCCAATACGGTTTCAATTAGATCTGGATCCTGGCTGCTTAACTGCGGGGTTAGATGATGCAGCTCGAAGTTGGGGTTGAGGTCGGTTTTGCTGACGATGTGCAGATGGGCTTGCGCTACCTGAGCGCGCACTAAATTACCCACGTATTTGTCCTCGGCGCGCGCTTCATAATTCGAAGCATCCACCAGCACTACGCAGGCCATAGGCGCAAAGCCTGGGTAGTGACAGTGCTGCCAAACTCGCGCGGGTTCGGCGACACCACTGGTCTCCATGATGACGCGCTCAACCTCAAGCCTGCGCAGTTCATCCAGCGCCTTACTGAGGTCGTCGCTGATACTGCAGCAGATGCAGCCATTCGACAGGCCGATCACGGTGCCGTCAACGGATTCGCTGCGGATCAGCGTTTCATCGATGTTGATGTCGCCGAAGTCGTTAACCAGTACGGCGGTACCTTGCGGCAGTGCGGCATGGGACAAGAGTTTGTTGATGAGCGTGGTTTTGCCTGCACCCAAATAGCCGCCGATCAGCGTGATGGGTACGTCCCCGCCGCGGGCGACATCTGCACTCATGGGATGGGGAATACCTTGCCCTCGAACACCGTGGCGGCAATGCCTATGTCGCGCAGCGCCATGGGGTCACAGGTCAGCGGGTCGTCGTTGAGCACCGTGAAGTCGGCGCGTTTACCCGCCCGCAGACTGCCGGTGATATCCGCCATGCCAATGGCGTGGGCTGCGTTGATGGTTATCGCCTCTAGAGCCTGTTGTTGGCTAAGCTTCTCTGTGGCTGCCATCACATCGCCCGCATGATTGATGCGGTTTACCGCCACCCACATGCTGTTCAACGGCTCTGCAGGTGCCATGGTGAAGTCTGAATGTACCGTGGTGTTGATCCCCGCAGCGAAGCAGCTACCGATGCGAGCCATTTGGCTCGCGCGCTCGTAGCCGATGCCCGATTGGGCATAACTGTCAGAAAGCTCATGCAGGTAATAGACATTGGCGGATACTTGGGCCCCTAGCGCCTTGATGCGCCGAATCTGTTCTGGCGTGCTGAAGCCAAAATGCTCGAAGGTAAAACCGTGATTAAAGCGCGGTTTTTCATCCTGCATTTTTTGCAGAATATCCAGCGTTAGCTCTAGCCCAAGATCGCCGGTGACATGCACGTGAATCTGATAACCCTCATGCCAGTAGGCACGAATGTGTCGCTCCAGCTCTTCTGGTGCAGCGAGCCATTCACCGTGGTGGCCGTCGATGTAGCCCGGCTCTTGCATCTGGGCGAGCTGGCTAAAGAAAGCCCCGTCGCTGAATAACTTAATGTGTCGGCCAAAGCTAAGGCGGTGGCTGTTGTGCCAGAGCAGTGCCTGGGCCATGGCCGGGCCTTCTTCGGGCTTGCGTCCGCCTTGGGTCAGCCGAGTGCCGTGCACGACGAGGCGGGTTCGAAAGGGCACGTCGGCGCCTTCCAGTTGCTCGGTCAGCGCCTTGGCTTCGGCATCAAGGTTGAACATGCCGGTGGCGAGGTCGCCAATGCTGGTGTGCCCGCCATGGTGAACGACTTGCTTGAGGCGCTTTAGCCCCTCAGCGTATTTTTCTGGCGCCAATATCCATGGGTTCAGGCGGTTGATGGCGAACCCAAGGCCAACCTCAAAAAAGTGCCCTCGCTCGATATCGATCTGCATGTTGGGTTTGATCTGCGCCGGATCGATAGCCGCCATGTTCATCGCCGCATCGTTCATGTACAGCTCGTGAAAGGAGCGGTGCCAGACGATGATCGGTCGTTGTTCACTGATCTGCTGGATGCGTGCCTTGCCCATGTCGCCATGCCAGAGCTGGTGATAACCCCAGATAAACAGTGGCTCGTCTGCTGGCTTATGCTCATGCAGTTGCTGCATGCGCGCATCAAATGCCGCGGCATCTGTGACCGGCTCCACCTCGCCCCAGGGCAGCTTCCAGCGCATGGCGGTAATGAACTCCATGGGCAGCAACACGGCTGCCATGCTCGGATGCAGGTGTGGGTCAATAAAGCCCGGACAGATAACCTTGTTGGCAAATTGCTCGTCAACCGCGTACTGCTGGCCTTCGAGCCAAGGCTGCATGTGCTCTGGCTCGCCGACTTCGACAATGGTGCCGTCCCGCACCAGCACTGCAGTAGCGCGCGGCATGGACGGATTCATAGTGATGACCGAGCGGGCTTTGAAGAGTGTCAGCATGGCGGTGCGCTCTAGCCTCTGGCTGCTAACAATTGATCGGCGCCCTTTTCTGCCAACATGATGGTGGCAGCGTTGGTATTGCCGCTCACCACGTAGGGCATGACGGAAGCATCGATTACAGACAGCCCTTCAAGACCAAGGACTTGCAGATTCTCGTCGACCACCTTGCCAATGCTGCAGGTGCTGGTGGGGTGGTAGACCGTGGTGGCTTCCCGGCGGATATAGGCCATCAGGTCCTCGTCGCTACTCACATCCACATCAAGGCCCGGTGCGAGACGGTCGTTCAAGTACGGCTGCATGCCGGATTGTGCAAAGATGTTGAGCAGTATGCGCATGCCCTTGAGCAGGGTGTCTTGGTCGAGCGGTGAGCTGAGATAGTTCGCAACGATGCTCGGCGCCTCGCGCATGTCAGCGCTTTTGATGTGAATCGAACCACGGGATTCTGGCCGCGACTGGTTGACCACGGCAGTCACCGCTGGTTCTTGCATGGCCTGTATCTTGCCCGCGTTGTTGTACAGCGTGCCGCCAGAGGCAAAGTGAATTTGCACGTCTGGGGCTTCGAGGCCCTGCTTGGTATGGCAGAACGCACCGACTGGGGCTGAACCGGTGGTCAGTGGGCCTTGTCGCAGGAAAAACCACTTGAGTGCCGCCGGTATCAGATTCAGACCTTGCACCTCGCGATTGATCGAGTGCTCGGGTTTGGTGCCATAGACCACCTTGCAAAAGAGGTGATCCTGCAGATGCTCGCCCACGTCCGGGGCATGATGTACGACGTCTATGCCTAACTGACTTAGCCGCTGGGCATCACCCACACCGGAGACTTCGAGCAGTTGCGGGGACGCGATGGCGCCGCTGCTGAGAATGACGTGCTGGCCGTGAATGGCTTGTTGCTTGCCGCGTCGGCTGATCTCAACACCACAGGCCCGTTTACCTGCGAATAGCACACGCTGGGTGTGTGCGTGGGTGAGTATGGTGAGATTTGTGCGCGACCGAGCCGGGGTTAGGTAGGCGCTGGCAGTGCTCCAACGTCGGCCGTTGTTTTGCGTGAATTGGTAGTAACCGCAGCCGGCTTGATCGACACCATTGAAGTCCGGGTTGCGGGGAATACCTGCCTCGTTCATGGCACCGATGAAGACGTCATCCATGGGACGCTTGTCGCGCACGTCCTGAACATGCAACGGCCCGTCGGTGCCGTGCATATCGTCGTCGTGAATCTGTTGGCGTTCGGCTTTTTTGTAGTAGGGCAGCACCTCTTCCCACGACCAACCTGTTGCCCCTGCTTGCTCCCAGGCCGCAAAGTCCATGGGCACTCCGCGGACATAGATCATGCCGTTGATCGCACTGGAGCCGCCCAGCGACTTGCCCCGCGGCCAGTAGATACGGCGGCCGTCCAATGCAGGCTCTGGCTCCGTTTCAAAACTCCAATCGAAGCGTGGATTGTTGAACGTGGCGGCCCAGCCCGCAGGAACATGCAGTAGGGGAGAGCGATTGCTGCCGCCGGCTTCGAGCAAACACACGCGAATATCGGGATCGGCGCTTAACCGATTGGCGAGTACACAGCCCGCGGAACCGGCGCCGACAATGATGTAATCGTAATGACTCATAAACCCCTCCCTAGAAATAGCATGCCATAACCGCCGAGATCGCACTCGACTTTTGCGTGACTCACAAAGAGGTTAAGGTGCTGCCGCCGCGCAAAGCAGGCGATGTAAAAAGGTGTGTTATGGATCCAGTCAGTCAGGGGGTTGTCGGTGCGGCCTTTGCTCAAAGCGCGGCAAAGCGAACGATGCTGGCGACGGTTGCTTGGTACGGCGCGCTGGGCGGCATGGCACCAGATCTCGACGTGCTGTTTCAATCATCCAGCGATCCGCTGCTGTTTTTAGAATTCCATCGGCAATTTACCCACTCGCTGGTGTTTATTCCCGTCGGTGCCTTGCTCGTTTTCTTGGTCCTGAAAACCATCGCAAGCCGTATCAAGATGCTGCAGGGCCTGTCGACGAGTCAGGGTTATTTGGCTTGTTTGATGGGCTACGCCACGCATGGGCTGCTGGACTCATGCACGTCATATGGCACGCAACTGTTCTGGCCATTTTCAGATGTGCGTGTGGCATGGGACACCATGTCCATTGTCGATCCACTCTTCACCGTGCCTCTATTGGTCTTGGTTATCGCTGCTGCGCGAACGAAGCGCCTGTGGTTGTCATGGCTCGCCTGCGCCTGGATGTTGAGTTTTTTCGCCGTGGGCTGGTGGCAGCACGAGCGGGCAATGCAGGCTGCGCAGCAAATCGCCAGCATTCGCGAGCACGCGCCGCTGCGACTTTCGGTGAAGCCGTCTTTCGCGAATTTGCTGGTGTGGAAGGCCATCTATGAATTTGATGGCAAGTACTATGTGGATGCGGTGCGTGTCGGTATCGATGCAACTTGGTATCCCGGGGCGCGGGTACATAAGCTCAACCTGGCGCGCGATTTTCCCGCCCTGCGCGGCCACTCACGGCAAGCGCAGGACATAGAACGATTTCGCTGGTTTTCCCACGACTATCTATCGCCTATGGAGAACTCACCGCGCATTGTCGACATGCGCTACAGCCTAGTGCCCAACGAAGTGGACCCCATGTGGGGCATCGATATTGATGCGGGGAACCAGGGCGACCATGTCAGCTGGTGGTCTAGCCGGGAACTTACCGACATTAAGCAGCGAAAATTCTTAGGCATGCTGCTCGGTATTGGCGGCATCCCGCTGCGGGATGAGACCGCCAAGCCGTGAAGACGCTAACCTTATTGGCCGAGGAGGTTGCCGAGCTACTGCGCCAGCGTGGTGACACCATCGTTGTAGCGGAAACTTCCACCGGCGGCCTAATCTCATCTGCCTTGCTTGCGGTGCCCGGTGCGTCGGCCTACTACAAGGGCGGTAGCGTGCTCTATACCTACGAATCAAGAAAGATACTGCTGGGTATGAAGCGGCAGGACGTGGCAGGGCTGGCTCCCATGAGCGAGGCCATGGTCATGGCTTTTGCGCGCAAAGCCCAAGCTCAGTTCGCATCGACTTGGGCAATTGCAGAGCTGGGCATCGCCGGACCCACAGGCGTGGCCTATGGCGAGGCCGGTTCGAGTGTCATCGGTATTGCAGGTCCGAACCCGGTTGCAGCGCTGCTGAACACTGGGTCCCATGCGCGCGAAGACAACATGTGGCGCTTCACCGAGCATGCCTTGTCGCTGCTTTGCAAAGCATTGTCTGAAGCCTCTGACCCGCCTCATTCATCATCGTGATGGCACGCGGGCTCTCTAAAGCGTCGTTCTAGAACTCCAGAATCGCGCGTCCAGCAATCTCGCCATTGGCCAGCGCAGCCGCCGCCTCATTGATTTGGTCAATGCTGAAGCGCTCGGTAACCATCTTATCCAACGCCAAGTCGCCATTGTCTTCCCACGCCAAAAAACGCGGAAAGTCGCGATCTGGTGAGCAGGAACCACCAATACTGCCAATAAAGTGTTTCTCGTTGAGCAGTAAATCCGTTGCGTTGATCTCTGCGCTGGTGGATGGCACACCAACCAGTACTGCCTTGCCGCCATCCTGCGCGCCGAAGTGACCGCTGCGGCAAGCCGGCAAAATCTGCTCCATGGTTTTTTTGATACCAATGCAGTCAAAGGCATAGTCCGCGCCAGAAACCGGCGCTCCGGAAAAGGTAAAGCGGTCATCCATAGTGGTAAGGGCATGAATGGCGGCTACCGGATCTTCTTGGCTGGCGTTCACTACGTGGGTCGCGCCAAAACCCTTGGCAAAGGCGAGCTTAGCGTCATCGAGGTCGACGGCAATGATGGGGTTCGCGCCCGCCATGCGTGCACCGACCACGGCAGATAAGCCAACGCCGCCGACACCGAAAATGGCGACGCTTTGGTTCGGCTGCACATCGGCCGTATTGATCACCGCACCAGCACCGGTCATTACCGCGCAGCCAATAATCGCGGTGACATCGGTCTTAATGTTGGGATCAACCTTCACCACATACTGTTGATCGGCAATGGTGTGATCAGCCCAAGTAAAGACGTTTTGCGATACCGCGGTGCCGTCAGAAACCTCCAATCTTGCGGGCACCGGTGGAATCGACGCAGCGGTTGCCTGTCGCGGCACCCAGGTCACCATTACCGTATCGCCGACAACGACATGGGTCACCTCGCTGCCTACTTGCAGCACCACCCCTGTCGATTCATGGCCAAGAACGACGGGTCTTTTGCGCGGTGTATGCATCTGGTGCAGTTGGGAATGGCAGATGCCCGAGGCGAATTGCTTGACCACGACTTGGTGCGGGCCGGGATCGGGCAGCTCCAGCGATTCTACGCGCAGCTCAGCGGTATCTACTGGTAAGACGACAACTCGTGCTGGTGTACCCATATCCATTTCCTCCCATGTCATTCAGGTGATACAGCGATTGTTCTTGAGCATGGTCGGAACAGCAGATAAGTTCAATTGGTGATCACTGCACAGTGATACGGGGGCGACTAAAACTACACCAAAAAATAAAACAGTCGGTAAGAGAGGGATAACGCATGAAACTATACGAAGCACCATCGCCGAACGCACGGCGTGTACATATTGCACTGGCAGAGAAAGGCATCGAAGTAGAGCGGATAGCCGTGGACATTCGCGGTGGCGAGAACATCGGTGCTGACTATTTGGCCAAAAATCCCGGTGGTCGAGTGCCGATGTTAGAACTCGATGACGGCACGTGTCTTGGCGAGTCTGTGGCCATCACCCGCTACTTGGATGCTCTAGGCGAGGGGCCATCGCTATTCGGCGACACGCCGCTCAGCCAAGCCCAAGTCGAAATGTGGCACAGACGCGCCGAGCTGAATTTTTTACTCGAAGTAGCCGGCGCTTTTCGCAACATTACCGGCTTCTTTAAAGACCGCGAAACCTGCGTCGAAGCGTGGGGGGTTGTCTGCGCCGAGAAGGCACCCAAGGCACTGGGTATGTTCGATGAGCAACTGGCAAAAACCGAATTTTTGGCAGGAGATCAATTCAGCATCGCGGACATCACCATGGGCGTGGCGCTGGATTTTGCCCGTTCGGTAAAAGTGGTCGAGTTGCCAGAGATGCCAAACATCAAGCGATGGCAGGCAGGGCTGAATGCGCGACCGAGTTTTTCGGCAGGCTAGCTCACGAGCCGCTGAGAAAAAGCTCGCAGTGGCTGCGAGAAACCCTTGGGTTGCAGCCTGTCGAATACACTTCCACCCGAGATTTACACGTGAGCGTTGGGCGAGCGAGGTATCTTGGCCCGGGTGCGGGGGGTCTTGATGGGCAGAGCCAAGGCGTGGGAGTTCGATAAGCCGCAAGCGACTGCAAAGAAAGCCGCGTATCGTGCAGCCCAGCGCGAAGTCGTCGTTGCGACAGTGCGCCGATACAACGGACAAATCCCAATTGTGCAGAACCTAGATTTTGGTCATACCGACCCGCAAATCCCTATGCCTTACGGTGGTCGAGCGCGCATCGATGCGGACAAGCGAGAGATTTGGGCGTCGTTCTAGGAAGCTGCTTCGGGGGCCCACTTGAACCAACCTCTGACATTCATCGTCAAGAAAATGAGGTTCGCGAGGATCATGGCCATACTGTCGGTCAAGACGCCCATCGTTACCCAACATACATTGCCCAAGGTCATCAGCACGAACCCATACCGAGCTTTGTTGCCCAGTAGATAAATCGCCAGCACCGTTAATAGCATCGCGAGCCAATCGATTCCGTAGTAGTTCATGGCAGTGGCCAGTTGCAAGAGGTGCTTTGTTTGTACGCCGAGACGTTGCGGGTGCTCAAGCTATTGCATCAGGCTTGATGGCAAGTGTGATCTGGTTGGCAGATCGCGGCTATCTGGCAATTTACTCATTCGCCAGATTCAAATGCTTCTACTAACTCGAGAGGCGTCTCATCGAAATCCTCTGCGACCCAGAGCTTATTACGCAGTCGGCCGGGACGGCGAGGTTGTGAGCGCTGATCGTAGGACGGTGGCTTAGCGCTTAGTTCGCCGGCCCCGATGACGGCGGTCTCACCTCCGGACTCGGTCTCTGCCATTAACTTTAACAACCGAGATATGGCTTTATGGATATCGACTTGGTGCATATCGCCAACCTGATTAGACACGTTTAAATAACGATAGCTAGCAGGGGGCGTTGGTCAATGAAAATTCATTCGAGCGCTCCAACGGGCTCAAGGAATTGTCGATCCAATCGAACAATACAGCGTGTTTCATTGGCGAAAGCCGATGCTGCCCGGCAGTCCGGATCACTTTGGGATTCCAGTCGGTATGTTTCGTAGTCAGCAAGGCTCGCAAAAGAAAACAGTGCAACCGCTAAGTCACTGGCACTTTCTTTTGGTAGAAAATAACCGTGGTGCGTACCACCAAACTTGGGTACTAGGTGTAGCCACATGTCAGCGTACTTGCGGAATTCTTCGCGCTTGTAGGGATCGATCTGGTACTGCAGGTAGCAGGCGATCATCGCTATGTCCTCCTTCACTCAGTCTGTTACAAACTGGCGAGCACCATAGCAATGCCGAATGAAATGCGGTGTGACGTCCTTGGCAGAACAGTTAGCTTGCAGGTTAGCCCAAGGTGATGGGAAGTGCCTTGTACCCCGCTGACTCGAACGCTTGCTGCACAGCGCTGCTTGCATCTGGGCATAGGGCGATCATCGAGCCACCACCGCCCCCGCCGGTCAGTTTGGCGCCGATGGCGCCATGCTTGCGTGCTATGTGCACCAGTTCTTCGAGTTCCGGTGTGGATAGCTGCAGGGCGTTCAAGTACCCATGACACAGGTTCATCAGTTCGCCCAGCTCGGCTAGTCGTCCTTGCTGCACCGCTGCGTGCCCCAGTGTTGTGAGCTGACCGATCTGATCAAAAAGACTTTCGTATCGCTCCGGGTACTGCTGCCATGAGGCGCGCACCCTCGCCACCGTGTCGGCGGTGAGGCTTTCCTTGCCGGTGATGCCAATCACCAGTTCCAGCGGTTGACCGAGGTCGACGTTGGTGAAGGTTGCTTGTTGTTGTTCCTGCTCTTGCTGGCGCTCATACAGCAGTGGTGTGCCGTAGGTGGCCACTGTGTTGTCGATCCCCGACGGCGTGCCGTGTGCGGTTTTCTCACACTCGAAGGCCAGCTCGTTGATGCGGCCATCAGTCAGCTTGAGATCAAAGGCGTGATCGACGGCGCGTAGTATGGCGACGGCCAAGGCGGATGATCCGCCGAGTCCCATGGCGCGCGGGATATGCGGGAAAACCTCGATGGTCATATTCTGCTCCGCCAGACCAAGCTGACTGAGCATGGTGGCGATGATGCCTGCAAAGCCCGGCGCTGAAGGTCGTACGCGCTGTTCGATACCCCAGCGCGGTATCAGCACATTGATGCCGTCGCCTTCCTTGCGAACCGCGGCTTCTACCGCGATGGGTATGGGTAGTGCGATGGCAGGGCGCCCGTAAACGACGGCGTGTTCGCCCAGCAGAATGATCTTGCCGCAGGCAGATTGGCGTTCGGCAGTCTCTGGCATGGCGACATGGCGAGACAAGTTTTTGGCGATTTCTTGTGCTTTCCAAACTTTGATCTCGCCCGATTCGATCAGACTTTCCACTACGGTTTCAAATACATCCTCGGCGACACCCGCGGTGCTGGCCACGCTACGTGCGTGCAGGTTCATGTGGTTCTGCTGAATGCCGTCAGTTGATAGTGCGCGCAGGGCGGCAAAATTTTGTGCCAGTCCAACCACACCCATGATGCCGGCAAGCTCTGATGCATTTGGCGAGCCCAGCAGTCTGTGGTTGATGCGCACGCTGGGGTTGGTTTCCAGTGAGCCACCGACGGTGCCTACCTTCATGGGAATGGCGATCTCGCCAACTAGGTATCCCTCTTCGCGCTTATGCCAACGGGTCAACGCCTGATAGCGCCCACTGCGGGCCGCATAGGCGTGGGCTGCGGCTTCGATCGCCCGCCAATCATTGCCTGTGGCAAGCGCTAGGGCATCCACGCCGTTCATGATGCCCTTGTTATGCGTCGCTGCACGGTAAGGGTCGGCGAGGGCCAAGTCGTTGGCCAGCACGATACCGTTGCGCACTTCTTCGCCGGTATAGCCCTTGCCTTCAAGATTTTTCACCGGAATGCGCACGGTGGCGCGTGCAATGGCCCGGTCGGTGAGGTTCGATAAAATGCGCAAGAAGACTTTGCCGCCGGTGAGGCCTTCCACATAGGAAGCAACCCCCTCGCACATGGTATTCACCAAGTTCGCGCCCATGGCGTCCCGGGTATCTACCAGCAAGTGCATGACCACCATCAAGCGACCGTCTTCCTCGGCCAGATAATCGAACACTTCAATATCCAGTGCACCGCCGCCTCTGGCGACCATTTTCGGGTGCAGGCTGTTGGCTAGGGCAACAATATCTTCTCGATGCGCTAGCAGCGTTTGCTTGACCTGCTCAGGATCGCTGTCGATGACAATTTGTACTTGGCCAATCAAGATGGGGTCCACGGGCGCTACGCTGAAGCCGCCACCCAGTCGTGCCAGACGAGCGGCCCCTGACAAACCCGCCACAATGGAGGGTTCCTCGACAACGAGGGGTACGACATAGTCGCGGTTGTTGATCAAAAAATTCAGTGCCACGCCCATGGGCAGACCAAAGACGCCAACAACGTTTTCGATCATCTTGTCCGCTACGTTCAGCTGCACCTGATGGTTGCCGCTGCTCAGCAACTGCACATCGTCACCGCTGAGTAGGCCTCGTTGGTGCAACGCACTGATGCGCTCGGCAATGGGCATGCGAAAGAAGTTGGGTATACGTGATGAACCGTCTTGGTTCGAGTGACCAGCAGTGGACGGATCGTTATCCGTGCTCGAGTGCGACGCCATGGGAGGCCATCTCCAAATCAAGTGGTAAGAAGCCGTCTTCTGCAGCCCGTTGTCGAAATACTGCCAAGGCGCCGGGGTCGTCGGAAAAACCAATGCCGATATCGCCGCCGCCAGCACCGCAGGGTTTGTAGAGCACCCCTAAGGCGGCGGCAAGTGTACCTAACCTCGTGTGTTCATGGGTGAAAATATTCACATTGGCGGACTCATCGAAGGCTTTTAACGCCTCACAGTAGCGGGCCAGATCCGCCAAGCGAGGCGATCCGGCGCAAAGGTCGATGCTCGCCTTCACTAGGTGATCTAAGGGCGTCGTATTCGCCTTTTGCCGCCATGCGTCAAAGGAAGCGATATGGTCTTTTGTGCCGGCACTCTTGCCACTGAAAATAACCTGCCAATGCAAATCAGCGGGCAGAGTCGCTGTGGCGGCTGCGCCGGCTTGAAAGTGAATGAGGCCTCCATGCCAAACGCTGGCAATATCGAGGCCACTGCCTTTGCCGCCCTGCCAGTGCTTGTGTATGGCCATGGCTTCGGTCAGCGTGGCCTCTCTATCCGTTAGCTCGCACAACAGTGAATACGTCGCCGTGCAGACCGCAGCCGACGATCCTAGGCCCAGTTTCTGGCTGCCCGCAAAGAAAGCCGAACTATCGGTATGGATGCTCATGGGGCTGGCGCATTCGTTAAGCGACGTGACTTCCCAGTGCTCTAAAATTGCGCTTATAAATCCAGCGGCAGGTTGCCTGGGTAGTTCTCTGGGTTCACAAGATGCGGGATTGGCATTGAAGCCTGCGCTTGAAAAATGCCAGCGATTATCTGGTGACAGAGCTGTGGTCACGTTGGCATAGGTGTTCAGTGCCAGCACGCCAGCAGGCGCACCCGCTAACACGGCGTATTCACCCCACAGAACGATTTTGCCGGGGGCTGAGGCTTGCGTCATTCAAGCACTCGCGCGCCATCACCCAAGGTGCTGCGAATCACGTTGATTACCCCCGGTGTTTTGCTCAGCGCTTCAGCCACGGCATTGGCACTGCTCGGCAAACAAACCGCCTTGATTTGCGGGCCTGCATCGACAGTAAAGAACACATCGTGCCCCTCGGCGCGAAGGTCGCGTACCCGATCCATGCAGGCGATGCTGGCAGGCGTCCAATAGCTCAGAGTTGGCTGACTGGTCAGCATCACCGAGTGCATTTTCAGGCAGCTCAGTTCTGCTACTGCGCCAAGTGCCGCAAAGTCCTTGCTGCTGATGGCATCAGATGTCGTGGTGAAATCTGCTGCTGCATCGCGCAGCCACGCATTGTAGTAAGGGGAGGTGAGTCTCGAACGCTCCATGCCCTCGCCAGAGTTGACGCTTTTGGGCTCATTGCTGGTGACGGCAACCACCACTTCCAGCGGCCAATGATCGGGTTTCGCCATGGGGATTGCTTGCCACTGGGGCGGCACCAAGGCCACAAAACCACCAAAAATGGATCGAGCGGCACTGGCTGAACCCACGCGTGCCCATTCAGAACACATTTCCTGATTTAACCCGAGGTCGCAGTGTGCGTTGATGGCGGTGATCAGGGCAGCAAAGCCCGATGCTGACGAGGCCAAACCCGCACTGGTGGGGAAATCGTTGCCGCTTTCAATTTGCAGCGGTGGCACATCGAAGGTGCCGCGGAGTGTTTTCAGCCAGCGAACGAGCTTAGGGTCGCTGGTTGCCTTGTTGTTGAGAACGAACGTATCTGACGCTGCGTCACTGACGTGAGTGACCGTGGTCAATCCGGCCAAGGTGATGGACAGATTCGGGGTTGCCGGTAAATTGCCTGGCTTTTCCTGTTTGCCCCAGTATTTCACCAAGGCAATGTTGGGGTGGGCGTGGGCTGTTGTCATGGGAACCTTGGTGTGCTCTAGCGGTATGCCGCGGGCGGCGTAAAGTCGAAGCCTAAACGCTCCAGCTCCTGGGCGACACCAATGGTGACAAGGTCACCAAACTCCGGCCCAACAATTTGTACGCCAATGGGCAGTCCGTCCTTGTTCAAGCCCGTAGGAATGACAGTAGACGGCAGGAATGCGACGCCAGTCAGCCCAGCCCAGAACACTTGTTCAAAGTAAGGCCGTTCTGCGTTGTCGACCATAATCGTGCGTTCGCCGAAGGGACGGTGATCATGCTTGAACGCCGGTGTCGCCATGATCGGCATGACCAAGGCGTCGAAGTCGCTAAAGTAATCGTGCCAAGCCCAGCGCAGCTTGTTGCGCGCTTCGTTGGCTGTGGCCCAATCTCTGAACGAAGTGACCTGCCCGCGGAAGACTTTGGCGGCATCGCTCTGATCCGCCGGATCCAGCGTGCTGACATGTGCCACTAAGGAGTTGTAGTCGGCATCGGGCATGCGTGATGCCATGGTTGCCTGCAGCAAGTGCCCGTATATGTCGTGAGATTCGGACGGGTCGAACGCCGGACGCGCTTCTTCATTCAACTGTGCACCGGCATCGCGTAACGCAGCGGCAACCTTGTTGACGCGATCTTCCACTTCTTTGGCCACCGGTGCCCGTTCGTCGCCACGCCAGATACCGATACGCAGGTCCTTCAGGCTACGACCGTTCAGATCCGGCAGATCCAGCTTGTAGCCTCGGGCCACAATGGGATCCGGCCCTGCGATCACGTCGACAGAGGTGCGTAGGTCGCTAGCGGAGCGTGCCAGCGGCCCGATCACTGAAATGTCCGGGGTGGAGCGCATTTTCGGCGCGGCAGCATGGCCCTTCATCCACAACAGACCGTGGGTCGGTTTGTGACCAAAGACGCCGCAAAAATGCGCAGGGTTGCGAATGGAGCCGCCAATGTCCGAGCCGATTTCCAGACCGGTTAGCCCGGCAGCGAGGGCCGCGGCGGATCCGCCGGACGATCCGCCAGGACCCCGGCTGTGATCATAGGGGTTGTTGGTGGTGCCATAGACGTCGTTGTAGCTTTGAAAATCAGCCAACGAGATCGGGATGTTGGTTTTACCAAAGACGTTTGCGCCTGCGGCCCTGAGTCTTTTTACGGCTTCGGCGTCTTCATCAAAGACATGGTCTTGTCG
>ERZ802822.715-NODE-715-length-22597-cov-7.857060_pt1 | contig 22597 bp, 21 predicted proteins | sample MGYA00345649_ERZ802822 | MGnify/ENA primary metagenome ERZ802822 (study PRJEB30503, sample SAMEA104212359) | marine metagenome | biome: Westerlies Biome; feature: [SRF] surface water layer (ENVO:00010504) within the epipelagic zone...; material: water...
AAGATGACCCTGTCTGCTCTGCTGCTAAAGCCTGACCCAGAGCGCATTTTGATCATTGGCCTCGGCGGGGGCACCCTACCCATGGCCCTGCGGGATATTCTGCCCAGCGCGGTGATTGACACGGTGGAGATTGACGAGGCCGTTGTGCGGGTGGCGAAGCGATTCTTTGACTTTGCTGAGGATGACCAAAATCGGGTCTACGTGCAGGATGCCCGGGTGTTTGGTAAGCGCGCGGCGCTGCGCGGAGAGCAGTACGACCTGATCATTCTCGACGCCTTTGACGGTGAATACATTCCCGAGCACCTGATGACCGTCGAGTTTCTTAGCGAGATGCGCGGCTTGCTCAGCGATGACGGGGTGCTGGTCGCCAATACCTTTGCCAGCAGCAAGCTCTACGACTATGAATCGGCGACCTATGCTGAGGCCTTTGGCGGTTTCCTGAATTTCCGACTGCCGACTTCGGGCAATCGCGTGATCTTGGTGCCTCAGGCAAAACTCGACATTGATGCGCGAACCCCGCTGGATCGCAAAACCCTCCGGGCCAACGCCGACGCCTTAAAGGCGCCCATGGCACCTTACGACATGCCGCTGAAGCGATACGTGAGCACCCTGCTGTCGCTGAGCGAGCAGAAGCCGGATTGGAATAGCCGCATTCGCCCGCTGACGGATCAATTTTCGCCAGCGAACGTGCTTCAAAGTCAGTGAGCTTGCGCGTTACTGGTTGGCCCAGTACTCGTCTTTCAGCAGCCGCTTATACAGCTTACCGGTCGGGTGACGCGGTAGTTCGTCTCTGAAATCGATGCTGCGCGGGCACTTAATGCTCGACAGTTGCGAACGGCAATAGTCGAGCAGCTCGACTTCCATCTCAGGGGTGCCCATGGCCGGGTCGCGTAGCTGCACTACCCCTTTCACCTCTTCGCCAAAGTCTGGGTTGGGTACACCAAATACCGCAACATCGACCACGGCGTCGTGGGTAATTAGGGCGTTCTCTGCTTCTTGCGGATAAATGTTCACGCCGCCGGAAATGATCATGAAGTGCTTACGATCGGTCAGGTACAGGTAGCCGTCTTCATCGAGATAGCCCACATCGCCCAAGGTCGACCAACCCTGTGGGTGCCGCGAGTCGTTGGTCTTGCCTTCGTCTTTGTAGTATTCGAACGTGCCGCCGCCATCCATGAAGATGGTGCCAGACTCGCCCACGGGGACTTCTTCGCCATGCTCATCGCATATGTGCAGTTCACAAGTCAGCGGCTTGCCCACCGAGCCTTTGTGCGCCAACCACTCTTCAGAGTTGAGCTGCACAAAGCCATTGCCTTCGGTACCTGCGTAGTACTCGTAAATTACCGGCCCCCACCAGTCGATCATCTGTTCTTTGATGGGTATGGGACATGGGGCTGCGGCATGAATCGCGCATTGCAGCGAACTGACGTCGTACTTCAGACGCACTTCCTCTGGCAACTTGAGCATGCGCACAAACATGGTAGGTACCCACTGACTGTGAGTGATCTTGTAGCGCTCAATGCACTCCAGCGCGAATTCGGCTTCAAAGTGCTCCATGACCACCACCGCCACGCCGGCGCGGATGCAGTTCATGGTGAAGGCCAGTGGTGCTGCGTGGTAGAGGGGTGCAGGCGACAGGTAGATCGAGTCTGCGCTTGCGCCGTAGAGCACTTTCAGCAAATCGACGCCTTCTTCCTCGCCGTAATCTTGCTCAGGCAGTGGCCGCTTAACGCCCTTGGGATAACCCGTGGTGCCAGACGAATAGAGCATGGCCGCGCCTTCGCTTTGATCCGCAATAGGCTGATCGGGCATGGCAGCAATGGCGTCTTCCCAACTGGCAAAGCCGTCGATGGTGCCGTCGAGCATGTAGCACTGCTCGACTATGGGCATTTTGCCGACTAAGGGTTCCACTACTTCTTTGCGGGCATGGGAAGTAATGAATACCCGCGCCTCGCAGTTGTTCACAATGTAATCCACCTCTGCCTGCTGCAGCCGCCAGCTGATGGCGGTGTAGTAAATGCCCGCGCGTTGCGCTGCCCAGCAAATTTGGAAAAAGCGCGGGTGATTCTCCAGCAAGATGGCGATGTGATCGCCGCGCTGTAGACCGAGCGAGCGAAACAGTTGGGCGCCTTGGTTGGCGGTGGCTTCAAGCTCGGCAAAGGTCACCGTGGCGCCAGTCTCAGCCATGATGTAAGCCGGCTTGTTTGGATGGGTAGCAGCGATCTCTGCTGGACTCATGTATTTCTCCCCAAAATAGTGCGTCGTTATTTCGCGCCGTGCTCGGCACAGCGCTATATGTTGTTGTCGTGCCTGTCTCTAGGTTTTATCGGCATCCAAGGTCAAAGACACCGAGTTCATGCAGTAACGCAATCCTGTTGGCGCCGGGCCGTCTGGAAATACGTGCCCCAGGTGCGCATCGCATCGAGCGCAAAGCACTTCAATGCGTCGCATGCCTAACGAATTGTCTTCGCGGTTAATCAGCGCTTCGGATTCAAGCGGTGCGTAAAAACTCGGCCAGCCGCAACCGGCATCGAATTTGGTCTCAGCATCGAACAATGGCGCGTCGCAACATTTACACAGGTAAGTGCCCGGACGATCTTCGTCCCAGTACACACCGGTAAAGGGCCGTTCGGTGCCTGCTTGACGGGCGACGGCATATTCTTCCGGCGATAGCTGCGCCTGCCACTGGGCATCGGTTTTGACAATCTTGTCTGTTTGCACGCTCACAATGACCTCTTTTTCTTGACTTAGTTGATGCTAAGCCAAAGGCAGCGCCTTAGACTAGTGGTCTTGCGCAATCTTCTGTGCCACCTGATGGCACCTAAGTTTGCGACGTTAATTTAGGAAAGCTCATGACACAGGTAGTACCGCTGCAACCGCCCAAAAGGACCATTAACAAGTCCGACAAGCTGGCGGACGTTTGTTACGACATCCGCGGACCTGTGCTAACAGCGGCCAATCAGCTGGAGGCCGAGGGCAACCAAATACTGAAGCTGAACATTGGCAATCCGGCGCCTTGGGGCTTTAGCGCGCCAGAAGAAATTCTGCGTGACGTGGTGCGCAACATTCCCAACTCTCAGGGCTACTGTGATTCCAAGGGGCTGTTTGCTGCACGCAAGGCAGTAATGCAGTACTGCCAGCAAATCAATATTCGCGATGTCGATGTCGAAGACATCTACATTGGTAACGGCGTGTCAGAACTCGTGGTGCTTTCGATGCAGGCACTGGTCAACGATGGTGACGAGATACTGGTGCCATGCCCCGACTTTCCGTTGTGGAGCGCGGCGGTCAATCTCTGCGGCGGTACGCCGGTACATTACTTGTGCGATGAAGAAGACGATTGGCAGCCAGACCTAGAGGACATTCGCAGCAAGATCACGCCGAACACTCGGGGCATTGTGGTGATCAACCCCAACAACCCTACGGGCGCGGTATACACCCCGAAGATGCAGCAGGCGCTGATCGATATTGCACGTGAGCACGACCTGGTCGTTTTTGCCGACGAGATTTACGACAAGATTTTGTTCGATAACGAGCAGTACATTCCGCTGGCTTCCTACGCCGACGATCTGCTGTGCATGACCTTTAGCGGTTTGTCGAAGTCCTATCGGGTGGCGGGGTTTCGTGCGGGCTGGATGGTGGTTAGCGGGGCCCGTGAACGCGCGTCCGACTTCATTGAAGGCCTGAACATATTGGCCTCCATGCGACTGTGTTCCAACGTGCCGAGTCAGCATGCCATCCAAACCGCACTGGGCGGCCATCAAAGCATTTTTGACCTTACTGCGCCGGGTGGACGCCTCTACGAACAGCGCAATCGGGCATGGGAGCTGCTGAACAACATCGATGGTGTGTCCTGCGTGAAGCCCAAGGGCGCGCTGTATTTGTTTCCCAAGCTCGATACCGAACGCTTTCATGTGCAGGACGACGAGCAGTTCGTGCTGGATTTTCTGCTGGCAGAAAAAGTACTGATGGTTCAAGGCACCGGCTTTCACTGGCCGAAACCCGACCACTTTCGCGTGGTGTTCTTGCCTCATGTGGAGCAGCTACATGAGTCTATGCATCGGCTAGAACGCTTCTTAGCAAGCTATCGCCAATAAGGCCTCATGAATCGGGCAGCAGCGTACTGCTGACCCGATACAGCAAAAAGTCGTCATAGCCAGTAAGCACGCTCACCAGCCCAGACAGCTGTTGATCGAGCCTCGCGTCGCCGGTGTCGACCAGCATCGGGCGCTGATCCAAGGTTGCCAGTTTCGTACGTGAGCCCAAGATTGTGACGTCTTCTTTCCAGCTCAGTGCATGCAGCACCTCGGCGCTCAGCTGTTGGTTGCCGCGCCCCAACAGAAATCCTTGATGGCGGGTAAAGCTCACCAACACATGCAGCGTGTGTTGGCTGGCAAGGTTCAGTAAGTCGGCACTGGTGGCATTCTCCATGGCCTCGCCGGTGGGCAGTAACACATCGCAGCCCAGCAGCGCGCCGTTTAGACCCAGCGCCTGTTTGATGGCCAAGCAAGTGCTGCCCGGCCCCATGACTAAGGCTTTGCCCGAGTAGATTTCAGGGTGGTCCAAGAAGAAGCTGACGATTTCTTGCACCACCAAGCCTTCGTCTTCTTTGCCACCCACCTTCATCTGCTGCAGGTAGCCGGCGGCTTCCGGCACCCAAAGTTCGCCATAGCGCTTGGTGGCAACCGCCTGATGCCCAGCGTTGGTCGCGTCCTTGGCAGCGGGCACATAATCACGCACTTCGCGTGGGATTCGGCCTACCAGACTGCCTTGGGCCAAGCCTGCGACTACGTCGGCTGCTGCACTAGGACTGATCGCAAATACGCCGCTGTGCATTTTTACCCCGGCAGGAAGGCCGAGCACGCAGGTGTGTTCGTCGGCCGCCGTCAGCACGTCTCTCGCGGTGCCGTCGCCGCCAACAAAGATCAGCAGATCGACATACCTTGCGCCAAGGGTTTTAACAGCAAGCTGGGTGTCCTGTGCAGAGGTTTGTGCCGCTGGCTCCCCAGCGACCTGCGCGATAACGCCGTTAGAGGACAGAATTTGCGCCCCCATAACTCCACCCCAAGTGCACCAGGCCAACCGCCCGAAGTCGCCACCCAGGCGGGTTCTTAGCGCCTGCAAAAAAATGCTCAGGCGTTCTTCCCCCCTCGGCTTGCCGTCACGTTCACGTGCTGCGCGCTGCACGACTTCGCCGTCACTGCCTTGCAAACCAACAGCGCCGCCAATGCCCGCTAACGGATTGACCACCAAACCAATGCGCAGCAGGGGCGCTGACGATTCGCCGTTAGCCGTCACTAGGCACTCGCCAATACATCGCCAACCTGTTTGGCAATAGCGAGGGATGACGTTAGGCCCGGCGACTCAATACCCAGCAGATCGATACGTCCGGCAACACCGTGGTCGCTTGGACCCCGTATGAGGAAATCTGCCGCTTCGCCTTGGCCCGCAATCTTGGGTCGTATGCCGGTATATCCTGGCTGCAGCCGTGTTGCGTCAAGGTTTGGGTAGTAAGCGCGTATGGCTTCGACGAACTCTGCGCGCAGGCTGTCATCGAAGGTGTAGTCAATGCCGTCGATCCAGCGCACATCCGGACCGAATTTCACCTGTCCGCCCAGATCCAGGGTGACATGCACACCAAGGCCACCCTGCTCTGCGGTCGGGTAGACCAAGCGGCTAAACGGCTGGGCACCAGAATAGGTGTAGTAGTGACCGATGGCGTAGTGGGCCTGAGGCGAGCCTGGCACATTTTGCGCCAGCTCCGGTGCCTGCAAGCCGCCCGCGTTGATGACCCAGTCTGCGGTCAGTGACATTTGCTGAGAATGCACTGTGAGCTGCGCACTGCTGTCGATAGAACTCACCGGGTTTTGAAAAGCGATGAAGCCGCCGTTGGCCTCAAGGATGCCCTGCAAACTGAGCATGAAGGCATGGGAATCGACGATACCGGTCGAGGGCGATAACGCGGCACCAATGCCGCTGACTTCCGGCTCCAGCGCGTTCAGTTCGGCTTGGTCGATCCAGCGTAAATCGGTGACGCCATTGGCGGCGGCTTGTTTGACGTAACCATCAACCACACTGCGTTGGGCATCACTGGTGGCCACAATCACCTTGCCACAGCGATGGTAAGGCACCGCGTAGGCGTCGCAGTGGGCATACAGCAGCGCCTTACCGCGCACGCACAACTCGGCCTTGTGACTGCCGGTGGGATAATAGATACCCGCATGAATGACTTCAGAGTTGCGCGAACTGGTTTCGGTGCCGATGGCATCGTGTTGTTCTAACACCACCACTTCGCGCCCCGCTGACGCCAGCTCGGCAGCGACAGCTAGCCCGACCACCCCGGCGCCAATAACAACGCATTCGACTTTGTCGCTCATCTGCGTGCCGCCACCTGAACAAATGAGTCGGTCTGGTTTTGAGTTAAGCACCCGGATGCTTGCTCTAGTGCCTGTATGAAACGCCGCGCACGAGCCCCTGCGGGACTGGCAAGCCACGCTTCGAGCGTGTGCGTATAAGTTTCTATCGCTGCGGCAAAACCATCGATATCCGCCTGCAGGTTGTCAGCACTGGGCTGAAACCCTAGGCCTAACGCACGGGCAAACGCACGCTCTAAACTCTGTGTGCGCAGTTCCAGCTCGAAAAACGTGGCCTGCTGCTTGGCGTCTCTTGGGCCAGCAATGTAGTGATAACCAAAGTCTTCTTGCCTGCGTCGCTGGATACCGGCGATACACCAGTGGGCCACCTCGTGCAGCGCTGAGGCTGGAAAGTCTTCGCGGAAATACAGCTGCGCGGGCCCGCCACCACCTGCGGGCTTATAGAAGGGCTCGGACGCACCACCCACAAGCTCGGTGTGGTAGTCATCACCCAAGGACGCAGCGAATACCGCGCTAATACCACGGGCAAGCTCAGCGTCGGTTATGTTGGCCATACCACTCATCATCTACGCTTGCTTGCGAATCCAAAATTGCAGCACGTCGCCGTCGCCCTGCCAACCGTCTCGGTCAACGCCCAGGTAATCGTGCTTCATGAACTGGCAGAAGTGCTCGAAGTCGCGTTCGGTGGTTGGGTCTGTGGCGAGGATATGCAGCACGTCGCCGCCGGTCAGTTCTCTGACCTTGTTTTTCACAAGCATCAGCGGCTCTGGGCAATGCAGGCCTCTGGCGTCAATTTGAATGTCGTAATCCAACACGTCTTCCTCGATAGCTGGCGCGGATGTTAGGCCAGATGCCATTCGATTCACACCGAACACCCGTGTGGCAAACGGTTTTGTACATAAGTTTGAGTGCAAATTGGTGGCAAATTTTGCAGCATGCGGCCATGCGAGAAATAACCACAAAGCAGCATGTTGCGACACCACCGCCACAGCACCGGGCGGCATTGTGCAAACTGCTGATGTGTTGCTGGCTCGTCTTGCTCTCGTCCAGCGGTGCGTGGGCTGCACTGTCGAGCGATTCGCCAAACCACTCAGCGCAGTTTGAAGAAGCTGCTCGGCAACGCACAACGCTTTGTCATTCGCTGCCGGACGAGCTTCCTGTGCCAGCCGCGCCGGATATTGTCGCTGAGCAATTGAGACAGACGATACAGCGCACGCAAGACAAGGCGCTGCAGGCCAAGCTGCGAAACGCCTACCTGCGGTACCTCGGATGTCAGGCTGACATCCCGCAAGAGCACTAGCGTCTGGGTCGAATTTCCGCCACCTCGCCAACAAACCGGTCTGGCTCAATGGCGTACCATTCTTGCAGCTGCACGACATGGGTTTTAGATAGCTGGTCACACAATTCATAAAACGGTGGGCGCCCAGGATCGGTCAGCACCACGCGTTTAGTACCGTTTTTGATCGCGCGATTGATCAGCAGCTTCAGGGGTTTGACCAAGTTATCCCAAAAACAGATATCGCCGCCGACAATCAGTGGATGCTCGCCCAAGAGGGGTCCGGCTAAGCGGCTGAAGTCAGCGCACTTGTTGGTCAGCGAAACCGAGTTGATCTCGGCGAACACATCGACGAAGGGAAACACCGCTGGATCGAGATCGACCGCCGTGACCTTCGAACCAAACTGATGAGCACAAAACACCGAGGTAGCACCCCAGCCACAGCCGAGCTCCATAACCTTGCGGTTTTTCGCCGGCGGGTACTCCTGCAGATAGTCCATGAGCAAATACGCTGAGCCCCAAGTGCGCGTGCCGTGCACCGAGGGCTGGTGGCGGCGTTTCAGTGCCTTAATCAGACGATGTGTGTCTTGCAGCAAAAAGATGCCGTAGGCGTATTCAATATGTTCTTCTGGAAGCCGTTGCAGCTTGGGCATGAAGCAGCCTTTGTGTGTGTCATTTCGAGCACTGTGCCGACGCAGTATGAATTAGCTGCGACACAAATTGGGGGCTATTTGTGTCGTAAATGAAGCTGAGATTCTTGCGCCGTGAAAAACACTTCTAGAAGCTACCTATTGTCTAGCTTTCACCGAGCATTAGCACAGAATGGACGCGATGAGACCTCTTGTAGCGCTTAGCTTTAGCCCCATTGTGAGCCTGACTAGGCAAGGAGCATCTTTTGCTTGCGCGCAGAGCGGCCTGTAGAATTTGCGGCCCCAAATGCTCAGGGCCTAGCCACTTCGGCTAACGCCTTCACGTGTGTGGCAGCACACACCCACAACAGGAGACCTAGTGTCTAAATCCAGTGTTGATGACCTAGTCGAAGCCGGCAGCGAATACCATGCGGGCTTTGTCACTGACGTTGAGTCAGAAACGCTACCACCCGGGTTAGACGAGTCCGTGGTGCGCTACATCTCTGACCGTAAGGGTGAGCCCCAATGGTTGACTGACTGGCGCCTTGAGGCCTTCGCTAAGTGGCAAGACATGCGCGAACCGAATTGGGCCCACGTGCACTACCCGCCCATCAACTTTCAAGACATCTCCTACTACTCTGCGCCCAAGAGCCAGACCGACGGTCCGCGATCTTTGGACGAGGTTGATCCGGAGCTTCTGCGCACTTACGAAAAGTTAGGTATTCCACTGCACGAACAAGCCGCGCTTGCAGGCGTAGTGCCGGATCCTGCCGCCGTGGGTACTCCCGCCGGCGCCAACGTTGCCGTCGACGTGGTCTTCGACAGTGTCTCTATCGCCACCACATTCAAGGAAACTCTGGCCGAGGCCGGAGTGATTTTCTGCCCAATCTCAGAAGCCGTGCACAGCCACCCGGAACTGGTGGAAAAATACCTTGGCTCGGTGATCCCTCAGCGCGACAACTATTACGCCGCGCTGAACTCGGCCGTCTTCAGTGACGGCTCGTTTGTTTACATTCCCAAGGGCGTGCGCTGCCCCATGGAGTTATCGACCTACTTTCGAATTAACGAGCGCAACACTGGGCAATTCGAACGCACGCTAATCATCGCCGATGAAGGCTCCCATGTGAGCTATCTCGAAGGCTGCACAGCCCCCATGCGTGATGAGAACCAGCTACACGCCGCTGTGGTAGAGCTGGTGGCCATGGGTGACGCTGAGATCAAGTACAGCACCGTGCAGAACTGGTACCCGGGCGACGAGAACGGCAAGGGTGGCATATACAACTTCGTCACCAAGCGCGGTTTGTGTGCTGGCCCCCGGGCGAAAATCTCCTGGACTCAAGTAGAGACCGGCTCGGCCATTACCTGGAAATATCCCAGCGTGGTCCTGCGCGGTGATGATTCTGTGGGTGAGTTTTATTCCGTCGCGCTGACTAACAATCGTCAGCAGGCGGATACCGGCACCAAGATGATTCACATGGGGAAGAACACCAAGAGCACAATTGTCTCGAAAGGCATCAGTGCGGGAGGCAGTGAGAATTGTTACCGCGGCTTGGTGCGCATATCGCCCACGGCGCAAAACGCCCGCAACTTTACTCAATGTGATTCGCTGTTGATCGGTGATCAATGTGGCGCACACACCTTCCCCTACATTGAGAACAAGAATAATTCGGCCACCATCGAACACGAGGCCAGCACTTCCAAGGTGAGCGATGATCAGCTGTTTGCCTGCCAACAGCGCGGTATCGAAACCGAGCAAGCGGTGAGCATGATCGTGAACGGATTCTGCAAGGAGGTATTCCGCGAACTGCCTATGGAGTTTGCTGTGGAGGCCGGAAAATTATTGGAAGTCAGTTTAGAAGGTGCGGTCGGATGAACCTGCTCGACGTTTCGAACCTGCACGCCAGCGTTGCAACCGACGCTGGCCCCCAACCCATTCTCAAAGGCTTAAACCTTACGGTTAAACCTGGCGAAGTCCACGCGATTATGGGACCAAACGGTTCCGGCAAATCGACCCTCGCCAACGTGCTGTCGGGACGACCCGGCTACGCTGTCGATGACGGCGAGGCCGTGCTCGATGGCCGCAACCTACTCGATCTTGAGCCCTTTGAACGGGCGCAAATCGGTATGTTTCTCGCATTTCAATACCCGGTGGAAATTCCCGGTGTCAGCAACATGGAATTCCTCAAGGCGAGTATCGACTCACTCGCTCGTGCGCGCGGCGAAGAACAGCCGAATACCGCCAACTTTATGCGTCAGGTTCGAGAGCTAGCAGGGTCATTAGACCTCGACCCCGCGTTTTTGAAGCGCGGTGTGAACGAGGGTTTCAGCGGCGGCGAGAAGAAGCGCAATGAGATCATGCAGCTACTGCTGCTGAACCCCAAACTCGCACTACTAGATGAAACAGATTCCGGCCTCGACATTGACGCGCTTAAAACTGTGGCTGATGGGGTCAATCGCTATCGCAGCCAGAGCAATGGCGTGGTGCTTATCACTCACTACCAACGGTTGCTGGATTACATCGTGCCTGACTACGTACATGTCCTGTCTAACGGGCAGATCATCGAATCCGGCGATAAGGGATTGGCGCTTGAGCTAGAAGCCAAGGGTTATGCATGGCTGACCTAGCGCTGCCGCAAACACTGACGCTGCCCGAGGATTTTGCCAGCGCACTAGGCGAACCTGTCGCAACGCTTGATGAGGTTGTACAACAGGCGCTGAACAGCGCTGCGCATCGTGAGCGCTGGAAATACACCAAGGCGGATCGGTTTCTTGCCCAGACCAGCGAACCCGCGAGCCCACCACAAATTACCGGCGAGCGGCAAACCGGTGTTAGCTGGCAGCGACAACCCATTGCTCAGCCCATGTCTGGACTGGATTTGCAGCAAGCCCCAGAAGCCTTTGCGCGGCTGTGTTTTGCTGGCGAGGCCATGCGACTCGACATTACAGCCCCGGTCAGCGAACCCATTACCCTCGTCCACAGCGAAAATACCCTGCCTGTGATGATTCACGTATCGGCCAATGCATCGCTGTCATTGATTGAAATCATCGACGGCCACGATGAGATGCAGCAGAGCGTTTGGATCGACATCGGTCCTAACGCTCAGGTGCTTCACTCGCGCAATGCGTTAAACGATACGCCCGCGAGCTGGCAGTACCTAAACGTGCGCTTGCAGGATGCCGCGCGATATCGGCTCAACAATCACGCATTAGGTTGCGGCATCAGACGTCAAGACCTACACATCATCATGGATGGTCAGGGCGCCGAGGCGAAGCTGGTGTCCGCCGGCATGGTTGATAACAAAGCAGCGCTGGATCAGCAGATCACCATGGAACATCGCCAGCCGAAAGGCCACAGCGAGCAAACCATCCACAACATCGTCGCCAACGGCGGCAAGTGCACGTTTAACGGCCGCATTCACATTCACGAAGGGGCCAGCGGTACCGACGCACAGCTGTCGAACAAGAATCTCGGCATGGGCGACAACGCCACCATCAATACCAAGCCAGAGCTGGAAATTTATACCGACGACGTGAGCTGCTCGCATGGCGCGACGGTTGGCACGTTGTCAAAGGAAGCGCTGTTTTACCTCACCAGCCGCGGTATCGATCAGGCAGCAGCCCAGGCGCTACTGAGCCAAGGCTTTCTGCGCCAGTGCATTGATGGCCCGCTAGCAGCTACGGCACTTGAGGCCATGATCGGCCCGCAAAACACCAGCGATGAGCACTAGCCTATGAACATTCGCGACGACTTTCCCATTTTGCAGCGCACCAGCCGCGGCAAACCCTTGGTCTATCTCGACAATGGCGCCACGACCCAAAAGCCCCAACAGGTGATCGACGCCATTGAAGGCTACTACCGCAAGCACAATGCCAATGTGCACAGAGCAGCCCACGAACTCGCCGAGGAAGCTACCGCACTACTAGAAGATTGCCGTACTAAGGCCCAAGCCTTTGTCGGTGCAGCCCATCGCGAATCGATCATTTTTACCCGAGGCACCACCGAGGGCATCAATCTGGTGGCCCAAGTGATTGAAGGCAACATTCAGGCAGGCCAAGACATTGTGATTAGCCAGCTCGAACACCACTCGAATATCGTACCTTGGCAGCTGTTGGCGCAACGCACGGGCGCCAACATTAAGGCCATTGATATTGACGAGAACGGCGACCTTGATCTTGCCAGTGCGGCCAGCCTAATTACTGACAACACCGCCCTGCTCGCCATCACTCACATCAGCAATGGGCTGGGTTCGGTGACCCCTGTTGCAGGTCTTGTGCAGCAAGCCAAGCAGGTGGGTGCGTTGACCCTCGTTGACGGCGCGCAAGCAGTACTGCACAAAAAGATCGACGTACAGGCACTTGACTGCGATTTCTACGTATTTTCTGGCCACAAGATGTTCGCCCCTACGGGCATCGGCATTTTATATGGCCGCCTTGAACTGCTAAACGCACTGCCCCCATGGCAGGGTGGCGGCGAGATGATCGATCAGGTGAGCATCGAAACCAGCACCTATCAACAAGCGCCGTTTCGTTTTGAGGCTGGCACACCAAATATTGCTGGCTGCGTCGGTCTAGGCGCGGCCTTGGACTACGTCGATGGCCTGTCCATGGATACGCTGATCCAACAAGAAGAACAGTTGGTGGCCAAGGCGCTGTCCGGACTCAAACAAATACCTGGACTGCGCTTAATCGGTGAACCGGACGAGCGTGCATCGGTAATTTCATTTTTGCTTGATGGCGGGCATCCCAACGATGTCGGCACTCTGCTCGATCAACAGGGTATTGCCGTGCGTTCTGGCCACCACTGCAACATGCCACTGATGACACGGCTGGGCATTCCCGGCACGGTGCGCGCCTCGTTTAGCCTGTATAACAACGAAGCCGATGTTGATGCCCTGCTGACCGGAGTAGAAAAGGCCGCCACTTTTCTTTAAAACAAAGACTGACCACCGGCGCTAGACCCGAATTGGCGAGAGCCCGAGACAAAGACTATGAGCACACCGCAAATTTCCGTTTCACAGCGCGCCGAAGCGCACATCAAAACTCAGGTTGAGCAAACCCGGAGCCGATATCTGCGCCTTGGCGTCAAAGAAAGTGGCTGCAACGGCTTTATGTATACCTTGGATTTTTTGGAAGATGCGGAGACTAACGATCACCTAGTAACCGTCAGCGACCACGTCACCGTATGCATTAACGAGCAAGACTTGGCACTGGTGGACGGCACCGAAATCGACATGGTCACCCAAGGATTGAACTCGGCCCTGATCTTCAAAAACTCCAACGCCACCAGCTATTGCGGCTGCGGTGAGAGTTTTGCCCTCATTGACGATGCCGACGCGCCTGTAGGTGCCGCCTCAGACTTAGCAACCGACGCGACCCAGCCGAATTAACCTGTGGAAAGACGCATTGTTACAACGACTCGGGACTGTCCTGGGCGGCTAGTGCCTACCGGCGACCCCATCACGATTCCCGGTGGCGCCTTTATCACGCTCACCCAAACCCTTGGCGGCAGTTTTACTGTGGTGGTAAACGGCAATATGGCGCGTATCGCTGGCGCCGATGCCGATGCCATTGGATTAACCGTAGAACCTCTGATCTTTGCTGACAGCGACACACCCAACGCCGTTGATGAAGCTCACGTATGGCACGCCCTGCGGTCGGTGTATGACCCCGAGATACCGGTCAACATTGCCGACCTTGGTTTGATCTACGCAGTGCGTATTGCCGGCAACAAGGCAGATATTGATATGACCTTGACCGCGCCGGGCTGCGGCATGGGACCAGTGCTTATTGAAGAGGTGAAAGATCGCGTTCGTCAGGTGCCCCACCTAATCGATGTGGACGTCGCCCTAGTTTTTGATCCCCCTTGGTCTCGCGACATGATGACCGAAGAAGCACAGCTTGAACTGGGCGTGTTTTGACCATGTCGCAGAGCATGACGCTTGATGAACTCGTTGAAACGTTTGGCTTTTTTGATGATTGGGAAGACAAGTACCGATTCATTATCGATCTGGGCAAAGATCTCGGCGGGCTAGCCGAATCAGATAAAATCGACGCGCACCTGATTCGTGGCTGCCAAAGCCAAGTTTGGCTGACCCATAAAACAGCCGCAGACAGACTGACATTCCAAATGGACAGCGATGCCCACATCGTTCGCGGCCTGATCGCCGTCGTGCTAGTGATTGTCGACGGTCGCAAGGCCAGCGAGATCCAACAGCTGGATATTGAAGGGGTGTTCGGACAACTCGATCTGCTAGCCCATCTGTCCGTAACTCGAGGCAACGGCCTGCGCGCCATGGTGTCTCGCATCAAGGAAGTCGCCGCACAAAACTAGGGAGCGCTATTGTTTACCTCTCGCTTAGCTCTTGCTCACCTCTTGCTTACAGGCATCCAGCGCCAAAAATCGCTGCCAATCTTCGGGCCGGTCGACATCCCAGAGCGTGGCAAGCGTGGCGATACTGCACTGCGCTTGTGATGCCGCCCTCAAGGTCTGCTCCAGCACTTGGTCCGTGCCCCAGTCAATGTCTCGAAACAGTGCAGGCTCCGCCCGCTTAAGACCAATCAACACATAGCCGCCGTCTTCTGCAGGCCCCACTACCATATCCGCTGTATCCAACGCGGCCTCGGCCTGAGCTACATAGGCAGCGCTCATCAGCGGACAATCCGTACCAATAAGTATTGCTCGATCAGCACCGTCCGCCAGCGCGCTTGCCAGCGCATGGAACATGCGTTGACCCAAGTCATCGCCACGTTGTCGCCGTAGCGGCCAGCCAAATTCTTCTGCCCACCGCGCCAATGTCGGATGCGCAGAAGCACCCCACAAAACAGTGCTCAGCGGACTCTCCGCCACTGCCCGAAAAACCCGCTGAGACAGCGTTTCATGGGCTGCCGCCGCCTGCACCGCGCCAAGCGCAGGGATGAGCCGAGTTTTGCTCAAGCCAGGTTCAGCAGCCTTGGTGAAGATAAGTAGCGCCGTATTCACCAGTCACCTCGCCCCGGGCGAGCGTAATACTCGCGATACAGTGCTTGCGCAGACGCGCCAAGAAAGTAGCGCATCCGCCAACGCCACATGGCAAAAACCGTGCGCCAAAACCCGTTGCGCAGCCAGCGTTCGCCACTGCTGAAGATTGCGATATGCGGTGCTCGAAAAGTCCCTACTCTTCGTAGTCGTTTGCTGACTTCAATATCTTCCATCAGCGGCTGGTTAGGAAAACCACCAATCTGATCCAATAACACACGATGAAAAAACATGCCCTGATCGCCGGTACAGATGCGCCGCAGTCTCGAGCGCCAGTTCATTGTGACAGACACCCAAGCAAGCCCCCAATGATCACCGAGCAGACGGATATCGAAACGGCCCCAGCAGGTTGTCTTGTTGCATGACAGCTGCAGCAGATAATCCAGTGCGCGCCCCACCTCAGCGCTATCGATATGCAGTACCCAGATCAAGGCGGCTCGAGTGTTAGCAATGCCGTGAGCAATTTGACCGCCCCGGGATGTCGGTGCCTGCACCCAGACGACACCGGCTTTAGCGCAGCGTTGGCGGATGTTTTCTTGCTCTGTGGAAGATTCGTCCGGCGTCGCCTGAACGACCACCACCTCGCAGCCCGTCGCCAACAACGGGTTTACGAATGCTTCCACTGCTGCGTCTGCACTCTTGATGGGAATGACAACGGCTAGGTTTGGTGAGGATTGATCCGACGACACGATGGGGATGTCTGGCACTCAGTGTACAAGCGTTCAGTTTGACCCTAGCCCAGTCCAACGGCAATCACCGCTCACTGTCAGATGAACTGCAGCGGGCAACTCGGCAGCGCAAACATCAACCTGACGTCTGTCAATCTGATGTCTGTCAACCTGATGTCTGTCAACCTGATGTCTTCGCAAACTCAGCACGAGCCTGTACTCTTTCCCGCTTTTGGGGAAAGGACTATGTATCAAGATTACCGGGCAGCATGGGCGCAGCTAACCGCGCCGGGTGCAGATTTCGAAGTGGTCACGACCAATGTCCGTGGTGTTGATATTCGTACCTATGCCAAGGCCCCAGGCAGCTTGCGCGATCTGTGGTTGAGCACGGTGCAGTTCGCCGACCGTGACTATCTGGTCTACGACGACGAACGCCTGACCTATGGGGAGACCCATCAGCGTGTTGCATCCTTGGCCAATTGGTTGATGGATCAGGGTGTGCGACCAGGCGACCGCGTGGCCATTGCCATGCGCAATTACCCGGAATGGATGCAGGCCTATTGGGCCATCACCTCCGTTGGCGCAGCCGTTGTCGGCATGAACGCTTGGTGGATTGGGCCTGAGATGCTCTACGCTCTGAAAGACTCAACCCCCAAGGTGATGATTCTTGACCAAGAGCGACTACAGCAACTGGGCGAGCACCGCGCCAGCGTGCCAGACATCAAACTTATTGGGGTGCGATTTGCCGCTGCAGACAGCAGCATTACCCCCTGGAGCGAGGTTGTCGCCGGCAATACGCAGCAACCCATGATTGACATCAACACCGACAGCGACGCCTGCATCTTCTATACCTCAGGCACCACAGGACGCCCCAAGGGCGCTCAGCTGACTCATCGCGGCTGCGTGAGTAATGTGTGGAGCATGCTATTTTCTGCGGGACTGCAGCGCCTTCTGGGAATTCAAAAAGGCTTAATCAATGCCGACGATGCGCCACCCATTGGCTGCGCGCTGGTCACCACACCGCTGTTCCATGTCACCGCCAATAACTGCGCGGCCCAGGGTACAACCCTGGGCGGCGGCAAGCTCGTACACATGTACAAATGGGACGCTGGTGAGGCATTGCAGCTCATCGAACGCGAACGCATAAGCGCCGTCAGCGGCGTGCCCGTCATGGCACGGGAGATTATCTCGCACCCGGACTTTGCCAAAACCGACACGTCGAGCCTGATGACCCTAGGTGGTGGTGGCGCCCAGCTGCAGCCAGATCTGGTCGGCAAGATCGATCAGCAGGTGGCCACCGCGCGACCAAATACTGGATACGGTATGACCGAAACCTGCGGCATCATTACGTCCATCAGTGGCGATCACTTTGTCGACAAGCCTGCAAGCTGTGGCCCAGCCATGCCTGCCTATGAAAGCAAAATCGTCAACCCCGATACAGGCGAAGAAATGCCAGAGGGCCAGCCAGGGGAGTTATGGGTTCGCGGCGCCCATGTGATACGCGGTTACCTCAATCGCGAGGAAGCCACCGCGGAAAGCATCGTCGATGGCTGGCTGCGTACCGGCGACATGGCGCGCAAGGACGAAGACGACTTCATTTACATTGTCGACCGCATCAAGGACATGGTGCTAAGAGGTGGCGAAAACATTTACTGCGCCGAAGTGGAGAGCGCGATCTTCGATCATGACGACGTCGCCGAATGCACGGTTTTCGGCGTACCCGACGATCGCTTGGGCGAGGAAGTCGGCATCGCCGTATTCTTAAAGCCCGGCGCCTCCGCCACCGCAGACACGCTGCGCGGACACTGCGCTAGCCAACTCGCCAAATTCAAAGTACCGCGCTATTTCTGGTTTGTGAAGGAAGCGCTGCCGCGTAATGCCTCAGGCAAATTCTTAAAGCGCGAACTGCGGGACGCTTTGGATGTGACTAACGCTCACTAATCACTAATTACTAATCACTAATTACTTATCACTGGGCAAGGCCGCTACCGCGGCCTTTTTTATGCGCGAAACAAATCAGCGTATTGCTCGCGCAGCACATTTTTTTGCACCTTACCCATGGTGTTGCGAGGCAGCTCGGTGACATTCATGACGCGCTTGGGCTGTTTGAATCGCGCTAGCTGATCACCGAGGGCTGCATCCACCTGCACCTGAGTCACTTCGTCCGCCACAGGCACAATGACTGCAACAACCGCTTCGCCGAAGTCGGGATGTAGCACACCAATCACCGCAGACTCCGACACTTGGGGCATATCATCGAGGGCAACCTCGACTTCCTTGGGGTAGACGTTGTAGCCGCCAGAAATCACCAGATCTTTTGAACGACCGACAATGCTGAGCCGACCGTCAGCAGCCTGCACACCGAGATCGCCTGTAATAAAAAAACCGTCAGCGCGTATTTCTTCGGCAGTTTTTTCCGGCATGCGCCAGTAACCTTGGAAGACATTAGGCCCAGCGACTTCAATCATACCTACCTCGCCGGCTGGCACGGGCACTCCGGCTTCGTCCGCCACGCGCACCCGTTGGCCTGGCAACGCGAAACCTACAGTGCCGGCAATGCGATCACCTTGCAGCGGGTTACTGGTATTGATGATGGTTTCACTCATACCGTAGCGCTCCAAAATGCGATGCCCTGTGCGCTGCTCCCATTCCTCGAAGGTTTGTTCGGTCAACGGCGCAGAACCGCAAATAAACACGCGCATATGCGCTACGCGCTCAGGCGTCAGCTCTGACTGATCGAGCAAGCGGGTATAAAACGTGGGCACCCCCATCATCACCGTGGCGTCGGGCAGTCGCGCCATCACCTCACCGGCGTCGAACTTATCGAGAAAAATCATGGGCGTGGCATTGAGTAGCGCGCAGTGGCTGGCAATAAACAAGCCGTGTACGTGAAAAATCGGCAGCGCATTAAGCAGCACATCGGATGGTTGCCAACCCCACTGTTCGCTCAGCGCGTGGGCGTTTGATGCCAAATTTCCATGGCTGAGCATGGCGCCTTTCGAACGACCAGTCGTGCCGGAGGTATAGAGAATGGCCGCAAGGTCGTCTGTGGCGCGGACAGCTGTTGGGGGTATTGCAGCTTCATCGCTCGTACTCGCGCCGTTACTGAATACCAGCAGGCGCTCCGCATCGCGAGATCGCAGCGTTGCGCTGACTACGTCGCTGCGATGCTGCTCGCCAACGTAGAGCACCGGCTCGGCATCGCTGACAAAGTAGTCGAGTTCCGCTGCGGTGTAGCCCGTATTCAACGGCACATAGACCAGTCCTAGTTTCAGGCAGGCAAGATACAGGGCTAAGTTTTCTGGAGATTTGCGCAGCTGCACCAACACTCGGTCACCGGCACCTGCACCAAAAGCCGCTAACTGGGCCGCCGCACGATTGATCTGCTGCTGTAGCTCGGCATAGGACCAGTCGTCTTGGCCCGACAAGATCAGTGCGGGCTGATCCGCGTGGCGGTTAAAACCCAGCTCCAGCTCGGCAAAAAAGTTATTCATACCCGGCTCCCCTGCTTGTACCTACTGCAACCTCTGCAAACCTATGAGCGCTGAGTTAAAGTGGCGGCTCACAACGATTTCTAGTTCGCCCATGATACCCGACAGCACTTTTTTGATCCCCAAGTTGTCCCGCGGGTTCGAGGCCTTCATCACACTGCCCGGCAGCAAGTCGATTGCGCTACGCCAACTGGCGATTAGCGCCTTGGTAGACGGTACAAGCCATATCAGCGGCATCCCCAAGTGCGATGACACAGATGCGATGATCGACTGTCTGCGAGCCCTTGGGGTCGCCATCGATGCTGGCCCAGCAATAACCTCCGTCACTGGCCCCATGAATTTTGGTTCGGCCGATGTCGAATTAAACGCGCGCATGAGTGGTGCCTCGACAAGATTACTGATTGCGCTAGCCGCCTTGCGCAGCGGTAGTACGCGCATCGACGGCCATGAATCCCTGCGGGTGCGCACCAACGCACCGCTGTTTACGGTGCTACGAGACAACGGCTGCGATGTGCTCAGTGACGCGGGCACCCTACCCGCGACGATCAAAGGCGGACTGAAAGCTGCTGGCGCGCTGCACATCGACGGGTCACTTTCGAGTCAGTACATCACCGCGCTGACGGTAATCGCCCCGGTTCTGGCGCACCGTCGTGGTGAGGCCAGGCAAGTGATCAAAATTCACGGCGATCTAGTATCGCGGCCCTACATCGACATAACCCTCAATGAAATGGCCAAGCGTTCGGTGATTGGAGAATGGGTTGAACCCACCGTTTTGAGTCTGCCTGCAGCACACTACCAATCAGGCAAATTCGTCGTTGAAGGCGATGCTTCGGCGGCCAGCTATTTCTCTGCCCTCGCCACGCTACATGGCGGCACCGTGACGCTGACCAATCTGGATGCAACCACGGTACAGGGCGACTACGCGTTTTGTGACGTAATGGAGTGCCTAGGGTCGAGCGTTGAGCGAAAGGGTCTGACTCGCATTACTGGGCCTGAGCAGCTTAGCCCCCTGCCACAAATCGACATGCAAGACATGCCAGATGTTGCGCTAACACTCATTGCCATGTCGCCTGCATTGGCGGCGCCCATTGAAATTAGCGGCCTGCAGTCGCTGCACCATAAGGAATGTGACCGTTTGGAGTGTCCGGCGACGGAAATGAGCGCCATGGGCATCGATCTTCGCACAGACCATAGCAGCATCGCGGTAAAACCCTTGGCTGACCAAGCCCCGAAGGCACATACGCTGACCACCTACCACGACCACCGCATGGCCATGGCCTTTGCCACGCTGGGAAGCGCCTATGGCAATCTGACCGTCGACGATAAGGCCGTGGTCAACAAAACCTATCCCGATTTTTGGCACGACTACGCGCGCCTCGTCTAACCCACAACACTACTGAACGACTACCGACATTACCTGGGGGGAGAATTTCATGTCACAGCAGGCCACCGAAAACCAAATGGGCGTCTTTGACACCATGTACAACTGCCGCGCTATGCGGCGACTCGATACAAGGCCAGTGCCCGAGGAATTGCTGCGCGAGTTAATCAGTGCTGCGAATCAGGCCCCGTCGGGCTCTAACACCCAAGGCGCGCGATGGATCGTGGTCAGGGACCCGCAGGTGAAGCAGCGCTTAGCTGACCTTAACCGTCAGGGCGTGGAAACCTATCTGGCGCCCTTGATTGACAACCCCGGCAGCCTGTCCCACCAAAGCAGTGATAAGCGCAAGCGCATGGTCGATGCCGTGGTGTGGCAGAAAGACCATATGCACGAAATACCGGCCTTAATCATCGCCTGCATGGAATTTGGTGCTGCCGCCACCAACGACATGATCGCCAGAGGCAATGGTTCCATATGGCCGGGGATACAGAATCTACTGTTGGCCGCGCGAGCGCTTGAACTCGGCGCTGCGCCGACGACCCTCGCGCTGAACGACCGCAAAGCTGTCGCGGAGGTATTGAACCTACCGGATTCCATGGCCGCCTATGCCCTCATTCCCGTGGGGTACCCGCTTGGCACGTTTGGCCCGGTAACGCGCAAACCCTTGGCAGAGATCCTGCGTTTTGATCGATGGACTGATTAGATCTCGAACACGCTATTGGCCAATGAAACAACTTGTTACCATGGCCACCGTTTTAAAACGTTTTAGGCTCCGTAGTTCAATGGATAGAACGATCGCCTCCTAAATTTTGGGTCATCGGATGGGAAACCGCCGATGAGAAGCATTCAAATTCGGGGAAACCTGCACCTGCGTCGAGTATCACTCGGTAGCGGGCATGGCAATCCCGAGCCAAGCCGACACCCAAGGCGGGTGGCGGAAGGTGTAGAGACTTGACGGATGCAGCCTAACGCTCGGTATCTACCGCGCCATGGCTAAGAGAAAGTCCAGACCACAAACGCTCGAGAGCGGCTGCGAAAGCAGTAGCGGGTATGAAGCGATAGATACAGGTTCGACTCCTGTCGGGGCTACCAATGCTATTTAGTCTCCTACTAAGCACATGCAAATTTCAACTCGCATTACACCTTGTTCACTAAAGGTTTTACACTGGATGCGTCGCTTCTAAGCACTAAGCAAATACGTTTCCATCTGCCCCTTACCCTTGATGTCTATGAGGCCACGCTTGGTCAGGTTAAAGTCGTTTTCGATCAGCGCAGCGGTCTCGGCTGACACATGTATCTTGTTGGGAAGCCCATGCGATTCCATTCGCGCTGCAGTGTTGACCGCATCACCCCACAGGTCATAGATAAATTTCTTCTTGCCAATAACGCCCGCGACTAAGGGACCAGAATGGATGCCAATTCGCATCATCGGCTGAACACCGCCCAGGGGCTTCAGTGCCTGCATGTAGTTCATCATACGGCAACCCATTTCGGCGATTTTGAGCGCATGCTCAGGGTCAGCGTTAGGGACACCACAGGCCACCATGTAATTGTCACCAATGGTCTTGATCTTTTCTAAACCAAGTTCTTCGCTGTAGTCGTCAAAGGCAGTGAAAATTTGATTCAAAAACTCTACCAATTTCTCTGGCCCCAAAGCCTTGGATAGAGGCGTGAAACCAACAATATCGCCAAAGAGAACGCTGCAGCATTCGTGGGAGTCGGCAATAACCTTTTCGTTGGCCAATTTTCGCGCGGCAATGGAT
>ERZ802822.716-NODE-716-length-22587-cov-7.841759_pt1 | contig 22587 bp, 24 predicted proteins | sample MGYA00345649_ERZ802822 | MGnify/ENA primary metagenome ERZ802822 (study PRJEB30503, sample SAMEA104212359) | marine metagenome | biome: Westerlies Biome; feature: [SRF] surface water layer (ENVO:00010504) within the epipelagic zone...; material: water...
TTGACGAGATACGCTGGTTTGGTCGCGGGCCACACGAGAATTATCCAGACCGCCTAACCAGCGCCGATGTCGGTGACTGGCATGCCCCAGTGGCGCAAATGCATACCCCCTATATTTTTCCGAGTGAAAATGGATTGCGATGCGATGTGTCTCGGCTTCAGGTGGGAGAGATCAGCGTGCAGGGCCACTTTCACTTCGGCGTAAGCCCGTATGGTTTTGAGCAACTGAAGGCAGCCACCCACGATCATCAGTTAGTCCGCGCATCGCACTTGCATCTGTGCATTGATGGCTTTCACATGGGGGTTGGCGGGGATGATTCATGGACGCCCAGTACAAAGCCGAGGCACTTATTGGATGCACCAGAATACGCTTGGGCGTTTACCTTGAAATAGTGAGCCGACACTTGCGAACGAACGGCGATGCCCAGATAGGTACATGAAGGCGTGCAGAATCTGTAAATTGCGGACAGAACATTGTTAGAGGTGAGAGGGTTATGCGAGATTTTATGTCAAAAGTCGCCGTGATTACCGGCGCGGGCTCCGGAATGGGGCGATACTTAGCAGTACTGTTAGCAAAATCAGGCTGTGATGTGGTGATTTGTGATGTCAACGAAGACACCCTTGCAGGCACGGCGAGCATGCTCAAAAACTACAACGTCGCGGTCTCCAGCCACTTGCTGGACGTGGGCGATGAAGAGGCGATTAAAGCCCTGCCGGAAAAAGTCATTGCCCAACACGGCAAGGTAGATCTGGTGTTTAACAACGCTGGCATCACGATTGACTCGGAGTTCGCCAGCATGCCGGAGCCAGACTGGGACAAGGTCATGGACGTTAACCTGCATGGCGTCATCAACATGACCCGAGCGTTTTTGCCTTATCTCAAAGATCGCCCAGAAGCCGCTGTGGTCAATACGTCGTCGATCTTCGGCATGATCGCGGTGCCGCGCCAGAGTGTGTATCACGCGACTAAGTTTGCCGTGCGTGGTTTCACCGAAAGCCTTGTGAAAGAGATGAAGGGCACCTCTGTCCAAGTGCACTGTGTGCACCCCGGGCACATTGGCACCAACATTCTAACCTCGGCCAAAGTGAATCGTGCGGAAGGCGAAAGCGCGCCGTCGGGCTTGCTGGGGAGAGCCAATGCCACTCACGAAGAGCAAGGCAAGGCGTTTCGCGAACACGGTATGCACGCCAGCCGTGCTGCCCAAGTAATCTTGGATGGCGTGCGCAAGCGGCGCAGCCGCATCTTTATCGGTATGGATGCCAAGCTAACCGATCTCGCGCAACGGCTAACGCCCATGCACTACGACAAACTCCTGCCGCTGATCTTCTTACCGTTGACGCTGTTGAGAAACAAAAAGGCCATACAAGACTTGCCTTCAGAGCCGTAAGAAAACGAATAACAATACACAGAGGGAAAGAATCCAATGACGCAATTTGTGAGAACCGCAGACGAGCACTTCGCGAACTTGCCTAACTTTGACTTCGCGCCGAATTACCATTCATGGCAAGACCTGCGCATGCACTATCTGGATGAAGGCCCGAAAGATGGCCCGGTGATGCTGCTGCTACACGGTATGCCGACTTGGTCGTTCCTTTATCGCGATGTCATCCCGGTATTGGTTGACGCGGGCTATCGCTGTATTGCGCCAGACCACTTGGGCTTCGGACGTTCCGATAAACCCACGGATATACACTGGTACACCATAGCCCGCCATACGGAAATTTTGACGTCGCTGATCGTCGAGCTAGACCTGCAGAACATCACCTTGGTGTGTCAGGACTGGGGAGGTCCTACGGGTCTGGCGCAGGCAGCCACCATGCCTGAGCGTTTCTCCGACTTGGTGATCATGAATACATGGCTGCATCACCCAGAGTACGAGTATTCTGAGGGCATCAAACGCTGGAACGCTGGCTGGCATGCGGGAGGCACCTTTGCCAGAGAGACGCCGGACATTGGTCTGCTATTGGTACTCAGTTCAGGCTTGATGGATCCGGGCTCGTTCATGTCCGCCTTTATCGAGGGTAATGACCCCAAGCTGACCGGCGTCGCGGCAGATATGTACGCAGGATTTTCGGCGCCTTATCAGGGTTTGCCAGACGAGGGATACAACGGCTTTCGTCGTTTTCCGCTGTCTATTCCCGTGGACAACTACCACAACGGCAACGCCGCAGCCCAGACGTTGCACTATCGAACGCTGCTGAACTGGTCAGCAACGGGCAAGGGCTGCCACTTTATCTGGGGCTGCACAGACGATGTCTTCACCGAAGCTTGGGGCCGTCAGTGGGCTAAGCAGATGGATGCGCGCTTTGACGCGCTGCCGGATGCCGGCCACTTTCCGCAAAATACTCACGGCCAGCGTCTTGCGGAACTTATTCTGGACGGTAAGGGCTGATCTGCTTATGCAGCAAAACCGAGTGGCAGCAAAATCTGCTGCCTCGGTCGCTGATGTTCGCCTAACTTAGGATGACCACTGATTGATGTGCATGACGCTTTCAACCGGCGGTCGGTAAGCGGGTTTGAAATCTGTGCCCTTGGTGTAGGCAATGGGTATCAAGGCAACCTGCGTGAAAGATTCGTAAGGAATACCGAGCAGCTCGGCCACGGCCTGCTCGTGCGCAAGGTGCAGGGTCGTCCATGCGGTGCCGATGCCCCTTGCTCGGGCCGCCAGCATAAAGCTCCAAGCCGCTGGAATGATTGAACCCATGGTGCCCGCCTGGGCACTAGCGTTTGCCCCTTCGGCATTATCGATGCGCCCCGCAATGCATGGAATCATCAGCACCGGAGCCTTGCCCATGTTGTCAGCCAGATAGTCGGCAGAAGAAGCGCTGCGTTCTTGGCTGTTGGCCAAGGATGCATCGGCGCTGTCGGAATGCAGTTTGTGAATGGCGAAAGGCATGTGGCGATAATGGCTAAAGGCTTCACGGTAGTATTCGCCGATCTTTTGTCTTTTTGCTTGATCGGTCACGAAGACGAACTGCCAGCCCTGAGCGTTGGAGCCTGATGGGGCCTGTACGGCGAGATCCATACATTCCTTTATCGCCGACATAGGCACATCGCGTTCAAAGTCTAGACGTTTTCGTACCGCTCGCGTCGTGCTCAGCAGTTCATCGTTGGTCAGTGACAATTGCGCTTCCGACATTTTTTTCTCCCTTCAAAGCAGCCGTAGTATTCAGACGCAATCGGTAATCTTGTGCAAGTGTCGCGCTGTGCTGGTTACGCCTTGCGGCAACCGGCGGGTGGCGCAGGTGTGTTTAGGAAGGTGAAAAACCAATGAGCGAGAATGACCGCGATAATGTCTTGATGGCTGGCCAGCATGTGCGCAAACCCCATGCCACCAACGAATACGAATACGCAGTTCTGCCAACGCCACCTCAGCGTCAGGTAGTGAACAGCGGCGAAGATCACATTGCTGACGAAAGCAGCAGCATAAAAGTGGATAGCGTCGGCTAAAACGATGGGTAGAAACAGTCGAAACGCTAGTTCCTCGACGACACTGATGTAGAGCAGGTAAACAAGCCACAGGTTGTTGCGTGGACTGGTGCGATAGCCTTTGCGTTTTTGATAGACAACAAAAAAAGACAGCAGCAGGGCGCCTGCAAGCAAGTAAGCGGCCGGGTTGTCCATGAACCGTGTGGTAGTGCGAGCCACTTGATCGTAGGCGCTTGGCAGCAATGCAAGGACCAGAGCCATTGAGCCCATGGCGAGACCGTGTCGATAGACCACTTGGCGAAAGGTTGAGATATGCGCGCCATCCACAGCGGCCGGGCGCTGCAGACGCCCGCCAGAGGCGTTAGGGTTTTGCGTATTCATTGTGATGCGGCGATGCCCTTGTTACGCAGCGTGCCAGTAGGTGAGGTACTCGGCATAAACCGCTGGCCCCTCCATACCCTCCACCTCAATGTCGTGCTGGGTCTTCAGCAACATTCCACCATCTTGCTTGGGCTGGGCATCAAGAAGCGTGATCTGCGACCTCAGCTTGATGCCATCGCCGATGATCATCGGCTGTAAAATGCGCACCTTGTCGAGGCCATAGTTCAGCGGATCTCGGCCATCTTGGGGCCACAGCTCACTGCTTTTGTAAAAGTGTGTAATTAGGCTGACGGCATGAAAACCATGCAACAGCGTACCGCCATAGGGCGTACTTTTGGCGTGCTCTGGGTCGCAGTGACCGGGTGTGCGCCAGCGGGTTACTTCACCAAAGACGTTGGTTTGCACCTGATCAATAAAAACCCATGGGCTGACGCCGATCTTCTCACCGATGCGCTGTTGTGCTGTTGCGAGCAAAAAGGGCGGGTTATGCGGCATGGGTTACCATCGATAGAAGTAGAAGAGGCGGCAGGTTAATGCAAGAACCGTGTGCTCGCACCCCCTTATGCACCCCTCTATGCATTGACAGCAAAATCGGTTCTGGGCAGGCTTTTGCGCAGCGCTAGACAATGTGGGTGCAGTGAGTCTTACTGCACTAGGCTCTACCAAAGGCAACCCAACCGACCGTGAACAAACCGACAGTGAACAAGGTGAAACATCCATGAGTGAGCAAGGCGATTACGCTGCGGAAACGCAAAGCGAGTCTGCGCCAGAGCCGCGGACGCCGCTGGCTGCAGGTTCGCAGCAAAAAGGCCCGTTACCGGCTGCTGCAGACGTGGCGATTGAAGACATTTTGCCGGTTAACGCCCGCCTATTCAGCGAGCATCGATGGCTCGAGTACTTTGCGCGCTTACGCGCAGAAGACCCGGTACATTTCAATGAGACGGATATTGCTGGACGGTTTTGGTCGTTAACGCGCTACGAAGATATCAAGCGAGTCGATACTGACTGGAAGAATTTCAGCTCCGCCCACGGCATCGTGCTGGGGTTCCCTGTCGGCGCTGATTTGCCCGAAGGCATGCTCAACATGAGTACCTTCATCGCGATGGACCCACCCACCCACGATGTCCAGCGCAAGACGGTTGCTGGGTCAGTGTCGCCCTCGAACTTGGGCAACATGGAAGCACTGATCCGCGAGCGCACCTGCACCGTGCTGGATGCGCTGCCCGAAGGCGAGACCTTCGACTGGGTAGAAACAGTATCCATCGAGCTAACGACGATGATGTTGGCGACGCTGTTTGATTTCCCGTTTGAAGATCGACGCAAACTCACCCGCTGGTCGGATATTACGTTTGCCATTCCTCAGCCCGGCGGCATTATTGAAAGCGTCGAGCAGCGACGTGACGAGTTGCTCGAGTGCTTAGAGTACTTTCAGCGTTTGAAGGCAGAACGCCTAAAAAACCCCGGCCATGACTTGGTTTCCATGATGGCCCACGGCAAGGACACCAAGGACCTATCCCCCATGGAGTACTTGGGTAACCTGCTGTTGCTGATCGTTGGTGGCAACGACACCACCCGCAACACCATGTCTGGCAGCGTTTACTCGCTGAGCAAATTTCCCGATGAATTCACGAAGCTGAAGGCGAATCCGAGCTTGATCCCGCAGATGGTGGCGGAGGTAATTCGTTGGCAAACGCCTCTGGCCTATATGCGGCGCACCGCCAATCATGACATTGAGATTGGCGGCAAGCAGATCAAAAAGAACGATCAAATCCTAATGTGGTATGCCAGCGGTAACCGCGATGACGCGGTATTCGAGGACCCAGATCGTCTTGACATCGAGCGCCCCAATGCGCGCCAGCATCTGTCTTTCGGCTTCGGCATTCATCGCTGCATGGGTAATCGGTTAGCTGAGCTACAGCTGCGTATTCTCTGGGAAGAGTTGCTGCAGCGGTTCGACAAGATCGAGGTTCAGGCGGAGCCTGAGCGCACATTTTCTTCCTTCGTGAATGGCTACACGTATATGCCAGTCAAAGTGACGCGCAAAGTCTGACCGAGGTTTTTGGTCAGTGGCAGGCCTTGCCCAAGGCCTTTAACCGCCAGTAGTTGTAGGGCAGGGGCGCCAGAAAGCCTGCTAACAGCATCAACGGTATCACCTGTAGCGTCAGCATGGCGCCGCCGGTGACCGCTACATCCACCAAATTCATCGCCAGTTCCATGCCGATCATTGAGATCAACGACATGCCGATAGCGGTCTTGAAGGCCTCTTTAAAATGCATTTGGCGCAGCAAGATCACAGTCTCTAATGCGATGGAGGTAAGCAAGCCGTTGCAGATCGCCAGGGCCATGATCGCCCAGACCGGCCAAGCAATACCCATGTACTGGAAATAGGCAATGGTGCCTAAATCTCCAATGGAACAGCCCAGCAGGCACCACAGAGTATTGGTTGATGCCTGCCGCCAAGTGTGACGGCAGCGCCAATGAAACTCACCGGCTGCATCCTGATTGTCTAACGCGTTGTCCATGTCGCAATCTAACCGCCTAGGTGCAATAAAGGTCAAGTTAGGTTGTGGCAAAAGCATGCAACTGTCGCTGCGGGTGCTAACATCAGGAGCCAACGGCGAAGAGGAAGAAATGATGAAAACACGCCCCTTTTTGGCTCCACTGTTGCTCGTAACATCACTAATGGTCGCTGGCTGTGCGTCATTCGCGCCCAGCGCCTACCTAAACAGCAGCGCCCTAGCGGCTATCGATACCAGCCGAGGGTTTTGCGTTCACGAACCCAGTCTTGACGCCAAGCGTATCAATGCCAGCAAGGCGATTACCCAGCGCTTCGCCGAAGCAGGGTTCGATACCTCATGCAGCGAGCAAAACTACGCGGTGGAGTGGTGGTTTGAGTCCACCGACCAACGCGTCGATCATTCGCACTTTCCAACTTTTTGCTCTGGATACGGTTACTGGCGCAGTTGCACCGGTGGTTATGGCGCTACGCTGATTACTTATCAGCGCACCTTTCAGCTGGTGGTTCGCGAGGAGCCCACTGCGGGCTATGAAGACGCGGGTCTCGGCTCTGCTGAGGACTTGGCAGATGACACGGCTGAGGAAATGGCAGAGGAGATGTTTGCAGATCCGCGCGACGGCGCGGTGTGGGTGGCTCGCCTCGACAGTCGAGGCTCAAATACCGATTACGCTCGGCTGATCCCGGAACTCATGCAGCCGATCCTTACAACCTTGGGCCAAGATCGAGAAAACGAACTGATGCGATTGGTTCGACCCGAGGAAGCAGTCGCCGTTTCGGACTAAGACACTCACACACCGCCTGCAACCTTGTTCAGGCTGCAGGTCGGCTGTTGCCCAAAATCGAAACCCGTTCGCCGTAGCGACTTTCAGGGAAGTAATCCCAGACCGCGTGGTGCTGCGTACAGCGGTTGTCCCAAAGCGTCAGCGTATTTGGCTGCCAAGCCACTCGGCATGTCAGCCTGTGGGTTCTGCTGATGTGATCAAAAAGCATCTGCAGCAAGGCCTTGCTCTCGAATGGGTGCATGCCCTTGATATGCGACGTAAAGCCGCTGTTCACAAACAGTACTTTTCGGCCGGTTTCCGGGTGCGTGACGATAACCGGGTGCTCATTCTTCGGATAAGCGTCGCCCTCGGGGGGAGCTACTTTGTAGTTGCCAAGATAGGGCAGGGCGCCGTCATGCACCGCAGTCAAATTCTCCAATAGCGATTTCATGGTGTCGCTCAGCAGGTCATAGGCAAGGTACATGTTGGCGAATAACGTGTCGCCGCCGCCGTGCTCAGGTGTCTCCTTGATATAGAGCGCCGACGCCATGGGCGGAATCTCGTCACAGGTCACATCGGTGTGCCAACCATTACCCGCAGTGTACTTCGAGTCCTTAGTGGTCTTTACCCGTAGAATTTCTGGGTCGCCACCGTAGCTGTGCTGCATGGGGTGTACATGAAGTGTGCCGAAGCGTCTGGCAAAGGCCTTATGCTGTTCGGCATCCAGATGCTGGTCGCGGAAAACAAGAACCTTCCAATCTAGCCAAGCCTGATAGAGCTCGCTGAACTGTTCGTTGGAAAGTTCCTTGCCAAGATTAACGCCACTGACTTGGGCGCCAATGTGTGGGGTCAAGCTATCGACCTGAATGGATGCATAGCCGTTAACATGCGTCATAACGTTCCCTCCCTTTTGAGTACTTGGTTTTAGACGTCGATGACAACCGGGTCAAGTAAGGCTCGATCTCGTAGACTTGCAAACTTTTGTGAACAACGCGCTCGAGGGGACGATATGCGGACGACGGTTGAAGTTGCAGAACGGTTTCAAGGTCCACCGGGTACAGGCAATGGCGGCTACGTGAGCGGCATGCTGGCGAGCTACTTGCCCGACCCGATTGCCGCGAGGGGCGTTGAGGCTACCCTTCGAGCGCCCACCCCACTTGATGTTTCTCTTGAACTCACAAACGAGGCCTCGCGCATCGCTGCATATTCGGGCGAGGTGCTCATTGGCGAGGCGATACCGGCTGCGTTAGATCTGCATGTGCCAACCCCACCGTCCTATGCCCAGGCGTTGGCGGCCCAGCCACACAGTGCGGCGCTCAACCCGCATATTGAGAATGTCGTGCCCGGGGGTATGGGATTTCACCCAGTTTGTTTTTGCTGCGGGGCTGATGTTCCCGAAGGAATTGGCTTACGAGTGTTCGCAGCTCCGGTTGCCGGGTTCGAGGGGGTTGCGGCAGCTTGGCGCCCGCATAGGGCATTTCGCGATGACGCCGGTGCTATACCCACGCCGATGGTTTGGGCAGCATTGGACTGTCCGGGCCAGTTCGCCTACCTCGCCGCGAATATTCGTACCGGTCTGCTCGGCCGCATGACCGCTAAAATCCTTGCGCCTGTCGTCGGTGATGCGTTCGTCATTACGGGTTGGCGTATTGCTGTCGAGGGCAAAAAGTACTTCGCGGGAACCGCGCTCTTCAATGCCGACGGTGAATGCTGCGCATTCTCCAAACAGGTGTGGATCGGTCGGCGCGATTAGCCATTCGCCCTAACCCGCCTGTCTCGTTGTTTTACGAGGTTGAACGGCCGGGTGCCTGATACCTTTATATCGATAAAAAGTGCTGCAGATCGCCGCAGTTGATGAGTGCACAGCAACGCATTTTCTGCGAATATTTTGACGTGAAATTCACATACGTAAAGGAGAGGGGACGATGAGATACGCAACACCTGCATCCGCTAAAGAAGCAGCCGGTATGCTCAGTAAAGAGAAGGGCGCGGCCTTTCTACTCGCCGGTGGGACAGACCTATTGGTCAAGTTGAAAATGGGCATGGTCGAACCAGACTTGGTTGTCGACATCAAACGTATTCCGAAAATCGATCAAATCCAAACGTCCGCCAAGGGCTTTACCATTGGTGCGGCGGTTTCCGGTTCTGTCATCGGTCAGCACAAAGGGCTTAAGGCCGCTTGGCCTGGCGTAGTAGAAGCTGCCAACCTCATTGGCTCGGATCAAATTCAAGGCCGCGCGACGTTAGCGGGTAATCTGTGTAACGCCTCACCGGCGGCTGACAGCGTACCAGCCATGATCGCTGCAGGGGCCAAGGCGGTCATCGTCGGCCCGCAGAAGAAACGCACGGTACCGGTAGAGAAAGTGGTTCAAGGGCCGGGTAAGACCTGTCTCGCCAGGGGCGAAGTGATTGAGGCCATTACCCTGCCCAAGCCTGAAGCAAAAACTGGTGATGCTTATTTGCGTTTCATACCTCGCACTGAAATGGATATCGCCGTGGTTGGCGTGGCGATCAGCTTGAAGCTAGAGCGCGGCGTCGTGAAAAAAGCCAAGGTGGCCCTAGGTGCGGTAGCGCCGACTGCCGTCGTGGTACCTGCGGCAGCGCGAGCCTTGGTTGGTAGCAAGCTCGATGATGCGGCGCTGGAAAAATTGGCGGCAGCCTGCAGTGCTGCTTGTAATCCTATCGACGATAAGCGCGGAACGGTGGAATACCGAACTCGCGTTGCCGGCGTGTTAGCCAAGCGCGCGGCCAAAATTGCCTTTCAACGAGCCGGAGGTGCGCTGTGAGTAACGCAACATTAGTTTCAACCACGGTGAACGGCGACCCTGTGCAGTTTGCCTGCCCAACCGATGAGAGCTTAATGACCGCCCTGCGCAATCGAGTCGGCCTGACCGGCGTTAAGGAAGGTTGTGGTACCGGTGATTGCGGCGCCTGCACCGTCACCGTAGACGGCAGCTTGGTCTGCTCGTGTTTAGTGCTGGGTGTGGAGGCCGAGGGCCGCGAAGTCACCACAGTGGAAGGACTGTCCCAAGACGGTGAGCTGCATGTGCTGCAACAAAAGTTCATCGATCATGCGGCCCTGCAGTGTGGTATCTGCACACCGGGGTTCTTGGTAGCGGCCAAAACGCTGCTGGACCGTAATCCGAATCCTAATGAAACCGAAATCCGTTACGCCCTGGCGGGCAATCTTTGTCGCTGCACCGGTTACGACAAGATCGTACGCGCTGTGCAAGATGCGGCAAAAGACATGCGCAAAGCCAGCAAAAAACGCCGTTAGGCACGTTTGAGCGTCAACAAGGCATATAGGGAGAAAGAACAATGGGTCACGAACAAAAATACGTAGACAAAAAATATGAAGTGGTAGGAACGCGCTTCAATCGTCCCGACGGTATCGACAAGGTCACCGGTAAGGCACGCTATGGCGCTGACGCCAGCGCGCCGGGACAGTTAGTCGGACGGGTACTGCGTTCGCCACATGCGCACGCGAGCATCGTCAAAATCAACACCAGCAAGGCAGAAAAACTGCCCGGTGTGAAAGCCATTATCACCAGCGCCGATCTGCCGGATGTTACTGGCGGGGATCAGGGTCTGGCGGATATCTTGGAAAACTGCATGGCCCGCGGGCGTGCGCTGTATGACGGACACGCGGTGGCAGCGGTTGCCGCGGTAGACGAGCAGACAGCTGCTCAGGCTTTGAAGCTGATCGACGTGAAGTACAAGAAGCTTCCCCACGTTACCGATGTCGATGAAGCCATGTGCGAATCGGCGCCGGTGATTCATGATCGCATCATCACGCGAGGCGTTGAGCCTAAGCCAACCAAGCCCTCCAACGTTGCTGCTCGTACGCAAATGGGTCATGGCGACATTGAAGCAGGCTTTGCCGAAGCCGATGTGGTCATTGAAAAGTCCTATAAGACCGAACAAACCCACCAGGGTTACATTGAGCCCCATGCCTGCTTGGCGTCGGTGAACCCCGATGGCACTGCAGAACTTTGGGTAACGACACAAGGGCACTTCGTGTTCCGCAATGTGTGTGCCTCTTTATTGGGTCTGGACATTGCCAAGCTAAAGGTCACTTCCTCAGAAATCGGCGGTGGCTTCGGCGGTAAGACCCACGTTTGGGTGGAGCCTGTGGCGCTCGCGCTGTCGCGCAAAGCCAATCGCCCAGTAAAATTGGTGATGGGCCGCGATGAAGTATTCCGGGCAACCGGCCCAACCTCATCAACCTCTATCGACGTCAAGATGGGTGCCAAAAAAGACGGCACCATCACGGCGGCGGTTGCAGAGATGCGCTACCAAGGCGGCGCATTTCCGGGTAACTGGGCCATGCTTGGCTGTATGACCGCCTTCGCCTGCTACGACATCAAGAACAACCAATCCATTGGTTGGGACGTGGTGGTCAACCGGCCCAAGGTGGCGGCCTATCGCGCACCTTCTGCGCCGATGGCAGCGTTCGCCGTGGAAAGCACCATTGACGAGCTGGCCAAGGAGATAGGTATCGCTCCCATCGATATGCGCCTGAAGAACGTGGCGCGTGAAGGAACCTTGGCACCCTATGGCCCAACGTATGGACCGATTGGTATCGAGCACACGCTCAAGGCCGTGAAGGACCATCCACACATGCGCGCGAAGCTGAAGAAAAATCAAGGTCGTGGTGTTGCCTGTGGTTTCTGGTTCAACATTGGTGGCCAGACCTGTACGGATCTCAACATCAGTGTCGATGGCACCGTGAACTTAACTCTGGGGACTGTCGACGTCGGGGGCTCGCGCTCTTCCATGGCCATGATCGCCGCAGAAGAACTGGGTATTCCCTATGAACAGGTACGAGCCAATATCGCCGACACCACGTCGCTAGGCCACAACGACATGACCGAAGGCAGCCGTGGCACCTTCTCGTCTGGCATGGCGACAATTTTTGCCGCCCGGGACGCGATCAGCGTGCTCAAGCAGCGCGCAGCAAAAATGTGGGGCATCACCGAAGAAGACGTGATTTGGGAAAATGGCCAGGCTCTCGCCACCGGCGACAGCCACAGCAACCTGCCGCCCTTATCGCTGAAAGAGATTGCAGCCAAGTCTGGCCGCACTGGCGGCCCAATTGCGGGGCATAACGAGGTGGTTGCCGACGGCGCTGGCATGGGCTTTGCCAGCCACATTTGCGATGTTGAGGTCGATCCAGAAACCGGTCGCTCGACTATCGTGCGTTATACCGTCGTACAGGACGCTGGTAAGGCGATCAACCCTGACTATGTCGAAGGCCAATTCCAGGGTGGTGCCACCCAAGGTATTGGTTGGGCACTGAATGAGGAATACATCTACGGCGATGATGGTTGTCTGCAAAATGCCGGATTCTTGGATTACCGAATTCCGGTCTGTTCAGACTTGCCCTTTATCGACACTCAGATCCTTGAAGTGCCGAACCCACTGCACCCTTACGGCGTTCGTGGTGTGGGCGAGACGTCTATCGTGCCACCATTGGCGGCCGTGGGTAACGCCATCGCCAATGCCACCGGTGTTCGCATGACCCATGCACCGATGTCGCCACCAAGAGTCTTGGCGGGCATCGATACCTTGGAACATGCGAGTTAGCCTGAGTAGCACGTTCGATTTGGACGGTGGTCTCGGCGGTAGCGAAGACATGCATGCCGAGACCATTGCCGACATCATGGCGACGTTGATTGACCGTTACCCCAGCTTTCAGCAGCTGCTGGATCGCGGGGTAGCGGTGTCCATTAACGGTCAAATCTATCGTGATGATTGGACCCAACCCATACCAGCGGATGCGCAGGTATTTCTCATTCCTCGCATCGAAGGTGGATAACGCCTAGGGAGAGAGTCGTGCGTAAACGATATATCGCACTTGGCTTATTCGTTATCGCGGTCGCGGTGTTAGCGATTTGGCTGCCTCAGCGCGCTGAGCGCACCAACGCCTCGGTAATCGCTGAAATTCAAACGAACCCCGGCGGCGAACGTGCTGCGCGTTCCATGGTCATCACACTGGCAGATGGTCGCGTCTACCCCGTGAACTACTTACGAGAGGGCAACCTTGTGTTTATGGGTATCGACGGACGCTGGTGGCGGGCCTTTCAAGGCGCAGGTCAGCAGGTAGAGATGTTGATCCAAGGTCAGCGTCTTACCGGTTTGGCGAAGGTTGAACTGGATGATCAAGCCTACATTGATGAGATTTTTGCTCGACTGCGTCCCAAAGTACCGAGTTGGTTGCCCGATTGGCTAAACGGTAAGCTTGTAGCGATTACACTCGACAGCGGCGTGAGCGACACTATCAAGGCAGACGATAGCTAGAGCATTGCGCTAAATCGCCTATTGTGGGCAGGAATATCTATGAAAGCTGTAGAACGCGAGTTTGTCTCGCTGGATTCGGCGACCGGGCGGCGCAACGGCGCGGGGTTTAAAACTTGTCAGGGTTTGTATTGCAAACCTGCACAGTCCTTGCCCAAGGTGGCCTTTGTCGCCACGCACTACAACGTTGATTTCAGCGAGCACTATTTGGCGCAGCGAATGGCCGCGAGGGGCTTTGGGTTCCTCGGCTGGAATACGCGATTTCGGGGTAACGAACCCTTTTTCTTACTTGAGCATGCGTTGATCGATATAGGCGCTGGGGTCGACTGGTTAAAGCGTGAGGCCGGTGTGGACATTGTGGTGCTGCTGGGTAACTCAGGAGGCGGGTCCTTGATGGCGGCCTATCAGTCCCAAGCCGTTGGCGTCACCATGCAGGCAACCCCGGGGCTGACCATACCGCGAATCCTGCAGGAGCTTCACACGGCAGACTTTTATGTCTCCCTGTGCGCCCATGGCGGGCGCCCGGAGGTGCTAACGGCTTGGTTCGACCCTGCTGTTGCCGATGAGCGTGAGCCTTTCAGCGTTGTGGCAGAACTGGATATGTACAACCCAGAGCATGGCCCTCCGTATAGCCCTGATTTTATCGCTCGGTACCGCATCGCCCAGGTTGAACGCAACAATCGCATCACGCATTGGTGTCATGAGGAACTGGCGCGCATCGAGCGTTTGGGTATGCGTGATCGGGCATTTAACGTGTATCGCACATGGGCGGATCCTCGGCTGCTGGACGGGAATCTTGATCCGTCTCAGCGCGAGGTGGGTTTGTGTTACGCCGGTGATCCAAAAACCGCTAACTACAGCCCGCGTGGTATCGGCCTCACTAATACCTTGCGCACATGGCTATCGATGTGGAGCTTGAGCGATTCGTGGTGCCAAGCAGATATGCATTTGCCGCGCATCACTGTGCCGTCCTTGGTGATTCAAAGCGATGGCGATACGGGGGTGTTCCCCTCTGATGCCAAGACTATTTATGAACTGTTAGGCGCCGATGACAAGCATTTAGAAATGATTCCGGGTGATCACTATTTGCAAGAACCTCGCGGTGCGCGGGACGATGTCGCTGATATGATCGACGGTTGGCTTAGCCAGCGGGTTTAGAGATGACGACAATCGACAAGGTCAGCGAGGCAGATGCCATCGCGGCACAGGCGCAGCTGCACCATCAGTACTTTTTGGGCCTGCAGTTGATGGTGGCGGTACAAGAGAGTCGAGACACGGTTTTCGACTGGATGTTTCGCCTGTTTCGGCGCCAGCATGAAGATAAATTCCTCTCCAGTTTTAGCAAGCTAGGTCTTGATGGCTTGCCCCACGCCATCGCTTGCGCCAAGTATCACGTACTGTCGAATGGTGTTGGCGGTGTGGCGGTTGAGTACATGGAAGAGTCCAACGCTAAGGCATGGGTGCGTTTTCGCTATCCACGCTGGATGTACGCAGGTCCCGCAATATGCGGTATTCCTGTGGAAGCCAGTCGTGGTTTCTTGCACGGCTGGTATGCCCAGAACGGAGTGAGTTTGAACAACCCGCGTCTGGGCTTTGTGTGTGTGTCAGAAGACGTTACCGGTCAGTTTGGTCTCTGCGGTTACTTCAAAGAATACGATCATGACCTAGCGCCAGAACAGCGCCTGCGGTTTGCGCCAAATGAATCGGTACCGAGTTTCAACGCATCCGAGCAGCCGTCACCCCCGGATAGCCAATGGAGCGCCGAGCGTTTGGCCAAGGCTAACCGGAACTACGCGGTAGAGTACGTCCGCAATGGCCTCGTCGCTCTGGCGCAAGTCTTGGGCGCGCTGCGGGCAGAAGAACTGGGCAAACGCGCTGCGCGTTTAACCGGACTGCAGCATTACCCCGTGATGGCTAAGCAGATTGGCGGCGTCGATGGCGATGTCATCGATGCTGCGCAATTTTTGCAGGCAATGATGGTCGGCATGGGCGATAAGGTCGTATTAACTAAGGCAGAGGACGGCAGCATCCGTTGTACCCAATCGGGCTTGCGCGTGGTGCGGGGCCTAGAGTCGGCGACTCGCCAGAGCGTGCTGGCCTGCTGGATTGAACTTTGGCGAGGTGCGGTTCACTCCCACAGGCTTTTTATCGATGCACAGGGTGAGGTGACTGCCGATGACACCCTAACGTGGACAATCATGCGACAAGACCCAGCGAACAGGAATGCGATATGACAAACCTTCTGAAACTCAGCGCAGACGTCATTGATGGCAGAATTGGCACCGACGAGGTCGGTCCGCTCAATCGCATCAACTTTCAGTTGTCAGAATTGGCCGACGATGTCGCCATGGTGGAAGCTTTCTCGCACTCGATTTTGTTTAAAACCAGCGAGGGCCTGGTGGTCTTCGATACCAGCAATCTGCAGGGTTCGGGCCGCGTCGTCGATGCAGTGCGCAACTGGTCAAAGGACCCATTTCACAGTTTGGTCTACACCCATGGTCATATGGATCATGTGGGTGGCTGTGGGACGTTTCTACGCGACGCCGAAGAGCGTGGGCATCAACGCCCTAGGGTGGTGGGCCATGAGAATATCAAGCCGCGTTTTGACCGCTACGATGCGACCAATGGTTACAACCTAACCATCAATAAGCGACAGTTTGGTTCGGTAGCCCGGCGCGGCTATGACGTCAGCAGTGAAAAAGAGCGATTTCTGCCCGCCAGTTCCGCGCAGCCAGATTTGACCTACCAAGAACGCATGGACCTGAAAATTGGCGGTCTCGACGTTGAACTGGTCCATGCCAAGGGCGAAACCGACGATCACACTTGGTCATATATCCCAAAGCACAAAGCCATATGTGCAGGTGACTTTCTGATCTGGGCCTTCCCCAACGCTGGTAATCCACAAAAGGTGCAGCGCTATCCGGCAGAGTGGGCGGCGGCCATGCGTGCCATGGCGGAAAAGGATGTGGAGCTGTTTTTGCCTGCGCACGGCCTGCCCATCGAAGGCAAGGAACGTATCAAGGGTGTGCTAACCGACGTCGCCGAAGCACTGGAGTTCTTGGTGCAGGAGACCGTCGCGCGCATGAACGACGGTATGCGGCTGGATGACATCGTTCACGAGGTGCAGCTCGATCCATCGTATTTAGAAAAGCCCTATATGCAGCCCACCTACGACGAGCCGGAATTCGTGGTGCGCAACATTTGGCGTTTATACGGCGGCTGGTACGACGGCAACCCTGCGCATTTGAAGCCGGCCAAACATGCAGATCTCGCCAAAGAAATAGCGCTTATGGCAGGTGGTGCACTAGCGCTGGCAGACCGTGCCCAGGCCCTCAAAGAAACCAATCCCCGGCTCGCCTGTCACTTAGTTGAGATGGCGGTGCAGGCAGAACCCGAAAATCGTTATGCCCACGAGGTGCGGGCAGATGTATACCAACATCGTCGCGGTCTCGAGACCTCGCTGATGGCCAAGGGCATATTCGGCACCGCCGCCAATGAATCTAAGGAGGCGTTGGGCGAGGAGTAACGCCAGTAATCGCACTACCGTCGCTCTTAATTCCTTGAGCATTAACGGGCAGGTCGGCATGGATAAGCCCAGGCTGCAGGTCGGCGCAGAACTCCAGCATGATGCCGTCAGGATCCAAAAAATAAAAAGACTGTAGCCAGGGTTTGTTTTGTGCCTGTGCGTATTCGCTCGCGTCAGATCCGGTGACCACATCGTTGTGGTCGACGAGGGCGCTGCAGTCCACGCCGCGGGCCACCAGCTGCTCGCGGTAGGCGACGATTTTGTCTGCATCCACGCTGAATGCCACATGATTCATGGAGCCGTGGGCAGAACTGATATTGCCTTGGCGGCTACCAACAATATTTTTTACTGCGGCAACGCCGGGTTGGGCGGGTTCTGCGTCATTGAACCAGAAGAAAGCCAACTCGCTTCCGCCACCCATATCGAAAAAGAAATGCTGACCGTAGCCCGGCAGGTCGAAGCCCTTCTTTAGCGTCAGTCCTACCTTGTTGGTATAAAAGTCCACAGTGCGCTGCATGTCCTTGCACACCAAGGCTAGGTGATGCAGCCCATTTAGCTTGATACCAGATTCGTCGCTCATGATTCTCCACTCGCTTATCACTGTCGTTACAACGCTAACAAAGTTCTTAGCGACTTTGACAGGTTTGCCGTGCCCAGCCTTGGTGGCATTCACGCAGTTCGCTGCTTAAGCTTTACCCAAAGCGGGAGAAAGAACATGCAGATTGAGGATTACGAGACCCTAGCCGTTGAGCGCGACGGGCCTGTAGACACGCTTTGGCTGAACAGGCCGAATGAACTGAATGCAATTACGACGCCCATGGTGACGGAACTGCGGCATTACTTTGATCACCTGTTAGAAAACCAACAAACCCGGGTCGTTCTCATGGGAGGAAAGGGTAAGGCGTTCTGCGCAGGCCTAGACATCAAGGCTGCTAGCGATACATCAGTACCGCGACCCTTTGGTGCGGGTATGGGTTTTCAAGGCTATTTGGCCGAGGTCTACATGAAGATGCGCCGCTGCCCGCAGCCGATCATCAGCCTGATACAAGGCCCCGCGTGTGGAGGCGGTTTTGCCTTCGCGCTTGCCAGCGACGTACGAATTGCCGCAGACAACGCGCGTATGAACGCGGCCTTCATCAAGCTTGGCTTGTCAGCCTGCGACATGGGCACCAGCTACTTTTTGCCGCGTTTAGTGGGAACCTCTGTTGCCAGCGAGCTGATGCTGACAGGGAAGTTCATAGACGCTGAACGCAGTTTACGCACCAACCTCGTGTCCGAGGTCGTGCCTGAGGCCGAACTGCTTGCTACGGCTAAGGCCTACGCCAAGGAGATGTTGTTGGCATCGCCAATGGGTCTGAGGCTGACAAAGGAAGGACTCAACGTCGCCATCGATGCTCCCGGGCTGGAAGCGGCCATCGCTATTGAAAACCGCAATCAGGTGCTGTGTTCGCGAACTGCCGATGCCAAGGAAGGTATGCGGGCCTTTATCGAGAAGAGACCACCAGTTTATCAAGGCCGCTAATTTCATCCGCGGAGCCAGCAGTTAACCTAGGCCCAGTTGTCGTAAACTGGCAAAACCGTAACAGGAGAATTGATAGCCGTGTCTCAAAGTTTGCGAGATCAATTGGTAAAAGCAGGGCTTGCCACCAGTGCGCAGGCCAAGAAAGCCGAGCGCTCGAAACGCGCAGAGGCCAGCGTTGAGCGCCAGCAAGGCAAAAATACTAAGGGCAAGAAAGGCAAGGGCGGGCAAGCGACCGCGCCGCAATCAGAAACCGACAAAGTGAAAGCCAAGGCGGCCCAGCAGCGGGCGGAAAAGGCTGCGCGTGACAAGGCGCTTGCCCAACAACGAAACGAAAAGAGTCAGGCCAAGGCTCTGCAAGCGCAGATTGCGCAGCTGATTAAGCAAAACGACGAGCGCACCAAGGTCAGTGATGATGAGGCGGTGCCTTATAACTTTGTGCATGGCAAAAAAATCAAGAAGATCTTCGTCACTAAAGCCCAGCTTGATGCCTTGAGCGCTGGCCGTTTGATGGTGGTGAACAACAATGGTCTCTATCACTTCGTCAACGACAAGGTAGCGAAGCAGATCCAAGAGCGTGATCCCAAGCGCATCATCGTGGCCCACGGAGCCAATGACAAACCGCCGGAGCCCGGCTCTGATGACGAGTTTTACGCCAAATTCGAAGTGCCTGACGACCTCGACTGGTAGCAACCAAACCGCCTAGTCGCAAGCTGCTTTGGCCTAGAAGGTTGGTGTTACGATGCGGCATGACGAACGAAGGCTTCACGGTGCAGCAGAAAGATCCGGCCTACGGCTGGGTCATGGTGCTGGCAGTCTTTCTTCTCAGCGCCTTGGCGTTCGGTGCACTGGGTTCGATATCTGTTTTTCTTATACCCCTGTCCACAGAATTTGGTTGGAGTCGGGGCGAGACCTCGTTGGGCTACACGGTTATCTCCTTCTCTTCGGCTTTGTTCGGCGTTTTGTGGGGCTATATCGCTGATCGCTTCGGTACACGTTGGTTTGGCCTGATTGCCGCTTTCGCCATGTCCGGTAGTTTATTCGCGCTGAGCCAGCAGCAATCGATCTGGCAGTTTTACGGGCTGTATTTTTTGTTCGGTGCCTTTGGCAATGCCATGGTGACCTCGCCGCTATTTGCCAACGTTGGCTTTTGGTTCACGCATAAACCTGGCCTCGCGCTAGGCATTACAGCTTCTGGAGGTGCAGTCGGTCAGGCGGTGATCCCGTATTTGTGCGCGCTCTCGCTACAGACCCAAGGGTGGCAGACCACGTACATGCTGACTGCGGGGGCATACCTTGCCGTAGCTCTGCCGGTTGCCTTGCTCATTCGTGAGTCACCGGGCCGTGAAGCTGCCAGATCTCAAGGGCAGGCATCGCAGCATACCTTCGTGCTAGCCGAGCGAGAGGTGATCGCTTGGATCAGCGTCGCGATTATCTTTTGCTGTACCTGCATGGCGGTTCCCATCGTGCATCTGGTGCCTTTACTCACGGACTCGGGCCGCACTCTGGATCAGGCATCGACGGTGTTAATGGTGCTGATGTTCAGCGGTGCATTTGGCCGCGTGCTGGGTGGAAAGCTAGGTGATCTCATTGGCGCATTGCCCAGCTACATGGTCATGTCGGCAGGGCAGACATTATCGGTTTTATGGTTCCCCTTTTTGGATAGCACGGCGGCCATCTACACCATCGCCATCGTCTTTGGTTTTACCTATTCCGGAGTCATGTCAACGATATTGGTCTGCACTCGGATGATGGTGTCTGCAAACTACGCCGGCAGAGCCATGAGCATTACCTCGTTTTTCGGCTGGTTCGGTATGGGGGCAGGGGGCTTTATGGGCGGCTATCTTTTCGATCTCACGGGAAGCTACAGTGCTTCGTTCATCGCTGCCATGATGATCGGCTGCATCAATCTTGGCATCTTAATCTTGTTCGCTTTACGTATTCGTAATCAGCAGCGCGTTGCCGAATTAGTAGCCTGAAGAGAGCGCACGATGAATCCGCACAAGGGGAATAGGCTCTGTTTGCAGTGGGAGAAATACAGCTGATGTTAGGTGATATCTCTGCGCAGGATTTTCTTCAGCAGTATTGGCAGCAAAAACCGCTCATGGTGAGACAGGCGCTCACTGGCTATGTCTCGCCGATTAGCCCCGACGAACTGGCGGGTCTTGCGCTGGAGCCTGAGGTCGAGTCTCGTCTGGTCGAGGGGAAGTCAAGGGATTGGTCGCTGCGTCACGGCCCCTTTACCGAACAGGATTTTTTGCAGCTGCCCGAACAGGACTGGACGTTGTTGGTTCAAGCTGTCGATTTGTGGGTGCCCCAGGTGCAACAGCTACTCGAGCGCTTTGATTTTCTGCCACCCTGGCGTTTGGATGACGTGATGGTGAGTTTCGCCTGTCCCGGGGGCAGTGTCGGGCCGCACTTCGATCAATACGATGTTTTCCTACTGCAGGTAGAGGGCACGCGTCGTTGGCAGATTGGTGGACACTGTGACGGCAATACACCGCTGCAGGCCGATTGCCCGTTACGGGTGCTGGAATCCTTTTCGTCTCAGCAAGAATGGCTACTCGAGCCTGGAGACATGCTCTACCTGCCGCCGGGCATGGCGCATTGGGGGGTAGCCGAGACTGAATGTCTGACGTACTCCATTGGGTTTCGCTCGCCGAGCATTGCTGATCTGTTGGGAGACTTGGCGGTAGAGCTGATGGCGCAAGGCTATGAGGCACACTATCGAGATCCGGCCATGTCCCAGGCGCTAACTGGTCGAGAAATTGACCCAACATTTGTCGCTCAGGCGAAACAGCAGCTCTGGCAGGCCATTGATAACGACGATCTCATTGGAGACTGGTTCGCGCGTTTCATGACCGCACCCAAATACCCTGAGCTCGTCGACATGACTCAGGAAGAGCGGCGAGCGAATTGGCGCAATCGACGCTATCACAACGGTGATGTTGAGGGCGATACTGGCTAGCAGATGAGTCAACGAGAGGAGAGAACATGTCGTCGAATCAAGAGCAAATCGAATACTGGAATGAACGCGCTGGAGAAACTTGGGCTGAACTGCAAGATCGACTCGACGCACTCTTGGCGCCGCTGTCTGCGGCAGGTCTAGCTGCTGCTAACGTCAGGCCGAGCGAACGGGTGCTGGATGTTGGTTGCGGCTGCGGTGACACCTCCATTGCCTTGAGTGCCATTGGCGCAAATGTGCTAGGTGTGGATGTGTCCGGCCCCATGCTCGCGCGTGCTCGCAGCCGGGATGCATCGATTGAATATCAGCAGGCAGATGCGGCGACCACAGACTTTGCTCATGCATTCGACCTGGTGTTTTCACGCTTCGGGGTAATGTTTTTCGACGACCCTACTGCAGCATTTAAGAATCTGTATAACGCGCTGAAGCCGGGCGGAAGATTGCTTTTCGTTTGCTGGCAACCACCGGCCGTGAATCCCTGGATGGCCACTGCAGGCCGCGCTATTGCACCGTACTTACCACCCTCGGACGAGGCCCCAAACCCTCGCGCCCCGGGACCATTCGCCTTTGCTGATGCGCGCTATGTAGAGCAGATTCTGCAGGACGCGGGGTTCAGCGAGATTCAGATTAACGCGCACGAAGAGAGCTTAAAGGTGGCTGATACGTTGGCCGAAGCCGTGCAGTTTCAAACCCGCGTGGGGCCAGCAGCGCGGGTGATGGCAGAACTTGAGGGTGACCAGCGCGCGCAAGCGCTGGCCGCCGTTGAAGAGGCGTTTCGACCCTTCGATGCGGGAAACGGTCTGCATCTCGATTCGGCGGTTTGGCTCGTTAGCGCCGAGGTTTAGCGCTAGCGTGGCAAATTAACGCAGCTCTAGGCCTTGCATTGAACCTTCCTCTCGCCAAGCCTCGACAACCTTGAAGAACCTAGAGGGTCCCCCACCGTAGGCGCCATTTTGTACGCTAACCGGATTGGGCTTGCCTTCATTGTTGTAGTAGCCGGGAGTGCATTGCGCCTGAAATGACTCGCTCAGACGCGACATGTCGATCACATGCTTAACCCATGCTTTTTCGGCGTCCTCGGTTACTTCCACCACAGTGGCGTTGGCTTTTTTGCACTCATTTAAAATGTAAGCGATGTGCTTGGGCTGTTCGTTCATGGCGTGCGCGCAGCTCCCGGTGACGCCCGCTTCG
>ERZ802822.717-NODE-717-length-22587-cov-7.381342_pt1 | contig 22587 bp, 18 predicted proteins | sample MGYA00345649_ERZ802822 | MGnify/ENA primary metagenome ERZ802822 (study PRJEB30503, sample SAMEA104212359) | marine metagenome | biome: Westerlies Biome; feature: [SRF] surface water layer (ENVO:00010504) within the epipelagic zone...; material: water...
ATCAGTCTAAGGATCGCTCAAAGCGCGCCAATGGTCGGGATGTCACCCTCGCGGATGGCCGCAAAGTGTTCATGGGATCCTCGGGCACCGGTGCACCTCGAGACGGACGAGATCCTACCGAGGGGTAAACCTACTTAATGGTTATGCGCGCAGGGCGATAGAGCCCTCGCGCTTCATCGTGCGATACAGCCGGTAGAAGCCCCATCCCGATAATCCGCTGATCACTGCGGCGACGCCAAAAACCCCTGCACCAACGCCTTCCCAACTGCCGGGCATCAAGCCCCCTGACTGCCATCCTGTGTAGAGAATAATGCCCAAAAAGGGCGCTATCGCACCGCGTACACCGGTGAGCGTGACGTGCAGGCCCATGTAGGCACCCAGCTGATCAGGCTTGGCGAAGTCGTTGTGGCCTAACTGCCAAGCTAGGGAACCTCCGCCCCGAGCGATACCCATAATCGTGCGTGCAATGACAAGCCAGACAAAGGAGCCAAGCATGGCGCCTAACATGGTGAGCAGCTGAGCCAATATCCATAGCACGCTCTGGCGAGAACGAAACTGCGCCACATGCACGCGATCAAGGTAATTTGCCCACAGCGGCATCGACAATAAACTCACCGCGAACGGAATGACCATCGTCAACATGATCGACTCCGTATAAGAGGCCTGCATCTGTCGCGTAATGATAAAAATCAGCGGGGCTTCAATGAGCATGGCACCAAAGCCAGCAGCAAACATGTTGACCTGATACCAACGAAACAGTCGATCCGTTCTTAAAATCTCCAGAAACCCAATGGCCGTCTCCGGATTGCGGCGCTCTCGGCGTTCGCGTACCCGTTGACGGGCTTCGCCTATGACTCGCACCTGAGCAAACAGAACCAAACCCAGGCACCCCAGGAGAGCGCCGGCCCAGTAAATCCAAGCAACACTGTTCGGATAGGTGTCGAGCAAGGGACCAATCGCCGATGAGATCAGCACCGTCACAACGGCATTAATCATTTGTAGCTGGCTGGTTGCTCGGGCGCGCTGATGGCGGGCGTAGTTCAGGCTCCAAATCACGCTGCGCACGGTGATAACTCCTGCCAGCAACACGCGTGAAGCGATCATGCTAGAAACCAGCACAAAGGCACCCCAATCACCGCTGGGCACCAGGGCTACGGCAATAACGCAGGCAATGATCAGGGCTTGTAGCAGGCAAGCGATGGCAACTTTGGAGCGGCCAGCCGCAAGCTTGCTCCAGAAAAAACTGGAGAGGTTGGCGAACATTGGCGCCGCGCTGATCAGCGCAAGGGTAAGAGGTTCCACTGCATAGATTTTCGCGGCGATGACGCCAACAACACCTCCCTCCAACAACACTACGGCCCCCGGCAGGGTCAGCTCTGATGCTTTCTCCGCACGAAAACTGCGTTCAACCGTTCGGCTTAAGTCGAGGTTAGCCCAAGACATTGACGGACACAGCAGCTGTCAAAGTCAAAGCAAGTACGACTCTTTGATCAAGCAATTGATTGGTCAGCGATTAGGACCCCGATTCATCGGATAGGGTTGCCAGCGCTCTAGCTGCACCTTGGGCAGCACGGTTGGATTCACGCAGCTCATAGGCCATCGACCGCGCAGCACCAGTGCCACCTCACGTCCCACACGACGCCGTGTTTCTGGTCGCATACGCGTAGTGGCGGAGGCGACGTGGGGGCTGACCAGCACATTCTCCATATGCAGAAGTGGGTTGTCGGCACTAGGCGGCTCTTGTTCGAGAACATCCAAACCAGCCCCTGCAATGACCTTGTCATGCAGCGCCGCGATTAACGCGGCTTCATCAATGATTGGCCCTCGTGCCGTGTTAACGATCACTGCCGTGTCCTTCATCTTGGCAAACGCATCCGTGGAGAAAGAGTGGTGGGTTTCTTCGTTGTGCGGGGCATGCACGGATAGATAGTCTGAACGACTCAGCAGCTCATCCATGCTTACTGGTTCAACGCCGTCGTCTGAAATAGTGAGTTCGCTGACATAGGGATCAAAGGCAATAACATGCATGCCAAAGGCCTTGGCGCGGCGCGCGGTACCGCGCGCGACATTACCGTAGGCGAATAACCCAAGGGTTTGTCCCATCAATCTGGGGGTATGGTTCAATACAGGGCGACCAGACCACCACTGGCCCTCCGCCGCCATACGATTCATGGTTTTCATTTGCCGCGCACAGCCAAGCAACATCATCATCGCGTGGTCGGCCACCTCTTCAATAAACACATCCGGCACATTTGTGACCACGATGCCGGCACGAGTCGCGGCTTCGATATCGACCATATCAACGCCCACACTGCCTACGCCGATAACCACGCAATTCTCGAGTTGCTCAATGAGTGCGGCGTCTATCCGAAATCCCCAAGAGGTAATGATGCCGTCCATATGTTTCACCCCAGCCGCAAACTCTTCTGGGGTCTGGGCTGCTACCTCAATGATTTCGGCGACCGGATCTAGGGCTTCTAGTTCCAGCGAGTAGCGGATGGCAACCTCTTCTGGATTAGCCTGTCGCGGTAGTTGAATGCCGATTTTCTTTTTATTGCTGCTCACGTGCTTTGCTCCCCTTGGCCCATATGCTCTGTTGGCAGTGTATCAGGCTTGCCGAAGCCATTGCGTTGACCCATTCTTTGCACGGTAGGCCAAGCCCAAGGAAGCCCCAAGCGTGCCGGATTCAATCACCATCATCGTATCAGCCATCAGTGCAGCCCTCGGGGCAGGCTTGGCCTTTGTGGCATTGAAAAATCGCAGCGAGCAAAAGCTGCATAGCAAGGAAACTGAGATTGCTGCACACAAAGCAAAAGAAGCTGTCCTAGCAGAACGCCAACAGGAGCTGGTTGCGCAAAATACGCAACTACAAACGGATCTATCGATCAAAAACAGCGAGTTCTCGTCGCTGCAGGGACGCATGGAAGAGGCTCAAGCGAGCTTTGCCGCCCGCGAAGAACTCCTGCGTGAGTCCAATGAGCGTATGAAAATCGAGTTCGAGTCGCTAGCCACGAAAGTCTTGAATGCCCAGGGCGCTCAGCAACGGCAATCCCTCGATGTCATGCTTAATCCTTTTCGCGAGCAAATCGGCGACTTTCGCAAACGTGTTGAAGAGGTTTACCGCAGTGACACTAAGGAGCGCGCTTCGCTACTCAAAGAAATGCAGAACCTGCAGTCTGCCAGCAACCGTATTAATGAAGAGGCAGAAAATCTGACTAAGGCGCTGAAGGGCGACAACAAGATCCAGGGGAACTGGGGAGAGCTGGTGCTGGAGCGGATCCTCGAGGATTCCGGGCTACGCAAAGACCATGAATATTTCGTGCAACCTTCCAGTCGCGACGAGCAGGGCAGAATCAAGCGTCCGGACATCGTCATTCGATTACCCGAAGGCAAGGATGTCGTCGTGGATTCGAAAGTCACCCTCGTAGCCTATGAACAAGCCCTAAGCACCGAGGATGAGCAAGCGCGCCAAGTGTATTTGAAGCAGCACGTCGATGCCGTCAGAGGGCAAGTCAAAAAGCTTGCTGAGCAAGACTATGACCAGCTGCCCGACCTGCGCTCGTTGGACTTCGTGCTGTTATTCATTCCCATCGAATCTGCCTTTACGCTGGCCATGGAGCTGGATTCGAAACTATTCGTTGATGCCTTTAATAAACGCATCATGCTGGTTAGCCCGACGACGCTGATGATGGCCCTGCGCATTATTGACAATCTCTGGCAGGTCGAGAAACAAAACCGTAATGCGCAAGACATCGCTCAGCGCGCAGGCGCCCTTTACGACAAGCTTCAAGGGGTCGTCGAGGAAGTCGATAAACTCGGCAAACAAATTGGCACCGTGCAAGGCACCTACGACACGCTTTATGGCCGGCTCGCGGGCGGGCGCGGAAATTTGGTCGGCCAGGCGGAAAAGCTGCGCGAGTTAGGCGCCCCAGTGAAAAAAGTGATTGCTCCCCAGCTCAACGTCATAGGTGATGTCGAGCCTGAGTGATTAGGCTTGTGGTGGGGTAGGCGCGTCGAGCATACCTGCTTGGATAAACGGCGGCGTTTCACAAATCGTATAGGGGTGTAATTGATTGGCTTGCAGCGGCCAGCGCAGCGTTCGGGCGCCTTCGAGTTGTTCACGGCTGAGCTGCTCATCGCTGGGTTTATGGGCCAAGCTATCAATCTCCGCCCAAATTGGGTTGAAGGCGACGAGGCGATCAAAATAGCAGCGGCTTTCGCCTCTCGAATCCGGCAGCTCTAATACTTCGATCTCGCGAATTGTGGCCCAGTGGGAAAACCAACAGGCCTTCTCATCGCGCACCGCGAAGAGCAAAGGCATGGAGTCGCCGCGGGATTGTGCCGCATGGAAAAACGACTCGGCGACTCGCCACAGATTTTGATCTTTGAACAAACCGCCACTGTCTGCCTCTAACATTGTCTCGATGCTCTTCGGCGATACGACTGTGGCCAGACAATAATCTGCTACCTTGATTGAGTGAGTCATCGTCTTTCTCGATACGTTTGCGTTGCCGTCACCACAAGCGTCACATGACGAGCGAGGCGCTTGCAACTGCTATGCTTGTTGCATGCCTGTTTCACGCATACAGACTCCGGACGGGGCGAATACGGACTTAGCCCAGTCACGGACAAACGGACCAAAGGCTCAAGACGCCGTTGCCAACACGCCCCTGCTCAACGCTCAGGAGGCAGCCCCAGCCGACTATTATCAGGCAAATTTTGTTGAGGTATTCGAGTACGTGCTCACCGCCTATGAGAATGTGTTGCCAGCAAAACTCGCACAATCGTTAAAAAGCTATTTGCAGGCAGACGACGACGCCCAGCGTCTGTTCGCCAGACTGTTGACCCGCAAAGGCCCAGTCTTTCTCGAGCCATCACTGAGCTATGCCGAAATCAACGACACGCCAAGTGCCCTGGAAAACCTAGCGACATGCGGATTGATCGCACGCAACCCGGCCTTACCCGCTGACAGGCTGCTCCACACCCTGAAGAAATCTGCACTGTTGGACTACTTTGTTGCCGCTGCCTCGTGCCCGAAAAACTGGGCGAAGGAGCGTGTTAGCGAACACATTTTGACTGTTCATACGGATGCGCGGATACGTCAAATCGTTAGTAGGCACACTGTGTGGTTTAGTCTGTCCTCACAGTCGCATTGGCGGCTCGTGCAATTGCTCTATTTTGGTCAGGCAAATAAAGATTGGTCCGCACATATTCGCCGCGACCTTGGACACATGCGTTACGAGTCGGTTGAGCTATCGCAATCTCGTTTTGCCACCTCGAAGAGTCTGCAAAACTACTTAAGGGAGCGAACGCTCCGCAGCCATATTTTTCGGCTGGATGAGCACCCGTCGCTGTTGCCCGGTTTAGTCAGGGCGCTGGCTGAACCCGTGACGGACGCGGAAGCAAATCGACTGCGCCAGCGCAACCTGCTGAGACTCGGCAAATGGTGTGAACAGCACCAAGCACTAGACGAAGCGCTGAGCGTATACCGTCAAGCAGAGATTCCCCCTGCTCGAGAGCGGCGCGTTCGAATTCATGACAGGCGCGGCGAAAACGAGGCGGCTCAGCAGTTGCTGATGCAGATTGCTCAAGCACCATTGAGCGCCACCGAACAGATTTTCAGCGAACGATTTGGCCAGCGCGGCGCAGGATATCAGCCGCCGACGACGGTTTGGTCAATGGAGCAAGGCTGCGATTTTGAGACTCCAACCGTGGAGAATTTTGTGCTTAACACACTGCTTGAGGAGCATGGCGGTTGGGGTGTTCACAGCGAAAATGCGCTACTTAAATCCCTCACAGGATTGATCTATTGGCAGGCCATCTTTGCCCCGGTGCCTGGCGCTTTTACCAACCCGTTCCAAAGCGCGCCTCATGATCTGATGGCACACGAGTTTGCGTCAACACGATTTGCGCAATTGCGCCACATTGAGACGTGCGTTGCTCACGATCAGGCCCTCGTTGAACTGATGCAGAATACCGCTAGCGAAAAGTGGGGTACGGCCAATCCATTGGTGAGTTGGGGACTGCTGCAATCGGTATCTCTTGACGATTGGCTAGAGGCGGTGCCAATAGGCTGGGTGCGCCAGCTCAGCGCGTTTTTGATTCGCAACCTAAACGACTATTGCAAAGGCTTCCCAGACCTGTTTCTTTGTTACGACGACCATCGCGCCGAGTTCGTCGAGGTCAAAGGTCCGACGGATCAAATACAGCCCCAGCAGCGGGCTTGGTTTCGCGTATTTCGCGACATGGGCATCGAGGCGCGCGTGATCAAATTGAAAATCACCAAGTGAAACCGCTAGCTGTTCGAGACTTGGCGTCTTTCGTGTTTCGACACGGCGATTTGTACCCTAGTGGCGAAGGACGCGGTGTCGAGGCATGGGAGGGGACGGCAGCGCATACCGCCATGCAAAAAGCTCGGGCAGCAAAAGATAAGCACTACGCTAAAGAAGTCAGCCTGAAGGTGCCCGTTCGCTTAGTGGATGAGGACTGGCAGCTTCAAGGTCGTATCGACGGACTTACCCAAAATGACAGTGGCGAGCAGGTTGTCGAAGAGTACAAAACATCGAGACGCTCGCAGCCTACCCTGCGAGCTGCTGACGAGGCACAAGCCTGGCTGTACGCCGGCATGCTTTGCCAGTGTGATTCCGACATCCCAAGGGTCTGTGCGCGAGTGATCTATCTGACTCCGCAGGGAGACGTTTTGCGGATATTTGAACACACGCTCACGCGTTCTCATGCGCTGCTCTTTTTAGCCTTCGTGCTCAACTGCTACAAAGCATTTTTGCAGCGCCTAGCGGCAAGAGCGAAAGAACGCACAGCGTGGGCTGTAGACCTCAGATTCCCCCACGACCACTTCCGCAAAAATCAGCGAGCCATGGCAGGGCAGGTCTATAAGACTATTGTTGAAGGCAATAATTTGTTGCTGGAAGCGGCAACCGGTAGCGGCAAAACCCTTGCCGTGTTGTTCCCGGCATTCAAAGCACAGGCACTAGACGAGCAGTTCTTTTTCCTAACCAGCCGAAATCGAGGGGCAGACGCAGCCATCAATGCAGCAAAACTCATCGCCGCAGACGATGTGCCACTGCGCGTGGTGCAGATCACTGCCAAGGAGAAAACTTGCCCGCAAACTGAAATGGTCTGTGACGCCGCGGTATGCCCCAACGCTGCCGGTTATTACACAAGGTTATCTAAGGCTCTAACGACGCTGGAGCGCTGCAGCATCGCAGATCGCCAGATGATTGAGAGCATCGCAGCCGAGAACTCACTGTGTCCATTTGAACTGAGCCTCGACAGCGCGATGACAGCGGACCTTGTCATCGGCGATTACAACTACGTCTTCGATCCCTCTGTCCGACTGCAACGTTTTGCCTATCAAACCCAGCGGTCATTACTGATTGATGAGGCGCATCAATTGAGTAATCGGGTTAGTGACATGCTCAGTATTGAACTGCGGTTTAGCGATGTTGTAGCCGCTTCAGATCATGCCCCCTCGGAGATCACCGAATCATTGGCAAAGCTCAGGGTAGTAATGGAGTCGCTGCGTGACACTGCGCAGTCGTGGCGGGGCACTCAGGTTGCGCTGAGTGACACCTCAGCGCTAACGACGGCCTTGCAAGAAATACTGCTGTGTTGCGACATGGCCATGGGAGCCACACAGCCGCCTGCCCGTAGTCCTAAGCCCCAGACCTATCTGCTGTTTGAAATGGTTGAGGAGGCACCATCGATCCCCCAACACCAGTTAGCGCGATCGAGCGCCGAAAACGCCAGCAAACTCCTTCCAGATAATCTACTGGCACTGTATTTCACCGCGCTGCGCTGGCTACGTTCTCAAAAGTGGACGGATGAAGAGCATTATTGTCATGTGCTCGAGAAACCTAAATTTGCAGACAAGCAGCACGGCCTTGATGCACGCACACTAGTGCATAGCCAGAATATTTCGATTCATCGTCGGTGCTTGGACAGTAGTGCCTACGCGCGCAGGATCATGGAGGAATGCCGCAGCGTCGTGCGATTCTCCGGCACGGTATCGCCGCTAAGTCTGTATCAACGACTGCACGGACAAGCACCCACTGAACAGGGCGTTGCTGAACAAACGTCCATGGCCCTACGCGCCCGGGCACCGTTTCGATCAGACCAAGTCAAAGTGCTGACGGTGACTGATATCGACACGCTTTATCAGCGCCGATTGCAATCCTTGCCGCAGTTGTGTGGGTTGATCGCCGACCTGCAGCGAGCTCGCCAAGGCCGTTACCTTGTGGCCTTGCCGTCCTACGAGTATCTCGACCATCTATCGCGAAGCCCTGATAAGCCTGCAAATTTCATTGCCCAGTCACCGGCAATGGATGAAGACGAACAACTGGCTCTGCTTAAGCAGTTTCAACAAAGTCCAGCCGCAGTACTGGGGATTGTCATGGGCGGTGTCTTTGCCGAGTCTGTAGATCTCGGTACAAGCACGGTGGCTGGCGTCGTCGTCGTCAGTCTTGGGTTGCCTCCAACAAATCTCATAAGGTCTCTCAGTGTCGATTACTTTAACGGCGCTCATGGCGTTGGCTGGGGCGAACAAATTGCCTATCTACAGCCGGCGATGACGAGGGTTGTGCAAGCCGCGGGCAGGTTGATTCGCGGCCCTCGGGACAAAGGAGTGATCTGTTTGGTTGACCCAAGGTTTGCTGATCCGACAATCGCAAAGTTTTTCCCAGAACATTGGCAGCCCGAAAAAATGTCCGCAAATCGCGTCGAATCCTGCCTAAAAGCCTTCTGGTCGAATGACTTGTCTCAGCCAGAGGACTAAGCTGACGTCATGAGACGCCGTACCAAAATCATCTGCACCATTGGGCCAGCTACGGCGAGCTTCGATGGCCTCAAGGCCCTCTTCGAAGCGGGCATGAATGTTGTCAGAATCAATATGTCGCATTCCGACCATGCCAGCGCCGCAAAGATCATAAACTGGATCAAAACCCTCAACCGTCAGGTCGATTACCCCGTCCCAATTCTGCTGGACACACAAGGCCCCGAGATCCGCACTGGCGTGCTGGAAAATCCGATGGAGCTTAACTCCGGCGATGTCGTCACCCTCAGCGTGCGTGACGGCGACCTGATTGAGCAACGCTCCATTCATGTCAACTACACCGAACTTGTTGACGTGGTTGAGGTAGGGCGGATCATCACCGTTGATAACGGCCTGATGAACTTCAAAGTGCTGCAAAAGAAAGATCACCAGTTAACCTGCGAGGTTATCGATGGTGGCACGCTAGGCAGCCGCAAGCATGTCAACCTACCCGGCGTGCGCGTAAACCTACCCGCGATTACGGCGAAGGATCGCGAAGACATTACCTTTGGTATGGAGAACGATGTTGACTTTATCGCGCTCTCCTTCGTTCGCAGCCCAGACGATGTCAAGGAGTTAAAGGAGTTTCTTGGATCAAAACGCCAGACCACCAAGATCGTGGCAAAAATCGAAGACCAAGAGGGTGTGAATAATATCCATCAAATCGTCGCGGCGGCGGATGGCGTCATGGTGGCCCGTGGCGACCTTGGCATCGAAACCGATATCGCGGACCTGCCGAATGTGCAGCGGCGCATCGTCCATGCCTGCGCGCGCCAGGGCAAACGCTGCATCGTGGCGACCCACCTGCTTGAATCAATGATCGACAATCCAATCCCAACCCGCGCAGAGGTGACCGACGTCGCTAACGCCATCTACGAGGGTGTGGATGCGGTGATGCTTTCAGGAGAAACCAGCGTAGGGCAGTATCCCAGCCGCTGCGTTGAGCAACTGTCGAATATCGCCAATCGAACCGAGCGTTTTCCGGGCCTTGGGTACGAGAAAGCTCTGGAGATTGAGGGCGATAAACAGCATGTCGCCGTGCATGCTGTCGCGCTTGCGGAGGCTGTGGAAGCTGCGGGCATCATCGTCATTACTAGGCGCGGAATTACCGCGGACTATGTCACTGCAGCACGACCCCAACATGTACCTATTTTTGCGTTCACCAATGACAGCCAAACCCGTCGTCGTTTGGCGATGAACCGCTCGGTCTATGCGCATCGTATCGCCTTCAGCAGTGACCCAGAGAAGACGCTGCAACGCGCTTTCGAGGTGCTGAAAAAAGAAGGGGTTGCACTTGATGCCAAGCTCGTGTTGATCTCAGATGTGCTGGCGGATCAGCCCACGGAAGCCATTCAAATTCGGCGCCTGTATTAGCCAGCCGATGCACAGTGGCGCTGATGAATACGCTAGACCACCATACGTATCGCTACCAATACCAACATCAAGGAAAAGACGCGCTTAAGCGTCGCTGCCGGCAGCCGCTGTGCGAATTTGACACCTAACGGAGCCGCCAGTACCGAGCCTACGACGATAAAGACAAATGCCTGTAAGTCGACATAGCCCAACAATCCAGGGTATGTCGGCGCAAGCGCAGGCGCCAGCAACATGTAGCTCAACGCGCCAGCAGCAGCGATAGGCACCCCTAGGGTGCTGGCCGTTGCCGTGGCTTGATGCGCAGGTACGTTGAAAAACACGAGGGTTGGCACGATCACATTACCGCCGGCGATACCAGCCAATCCGGCGATCAGGCCCGCACCGAAACCGATGGGAGCGGCGCGAATGCCCTCGGGTAATTGACGGTTTGGAGAGGGTTTCCAGTCAAAGTACATAATCAATGCCACAACGGTTATGAATACGGCAAAACCAATTCGTAACAACTCAGGCTGCAGCATGGGCGCAAGGTAGCCGGCCAATATGCTGCCCACCAGCACCGTTGGTAATAGGCGTTTGACGACGCTCCAGAGCACTCGTCGACCCTTGATCTGGGCATAGGCGGCAGAGGCCGACGTGAAGACGATGCAGGCGAGACTCGTCGCTACAGCAACCAACAGAACGAGCTCACTGGGATACTGACCACTTTGTGAAAACAGCAGAAAGAGCACGGGTACGATGATGATGCCGCCGCCAACCCCGAGCAATCCACCGACGAAACCGCTGCCCAGACCGACGACAAGATAAAGTACGATCGTGAATATAATTTGCTTTCCAGACGGGTTTGCTTTGACACTCATGAGTGTATCGGAGTTTTTACATATGCAGTATCGCATCGCCTTGATTCTATGTTTGCTATGCCTGAGCAATACGCTACATGCCGAGCGCGAAGCCTTCACACTGCCCAATGGGGATCGCTATGAAGGCGATTTTGTCGACGGAGTACTCAGCGGCAGCGGGGTTTACGAGTGGGCTGATGGTGACCGCTACGAGGGCCAATTCAGCAATGATCTGCCCAGTGGCACTGGAACATATTTCTGGGCGGATGGCCGGCGCTATGACGGCGAATTTGTAGCCGGCAAGCGTCAGGGTTATGGCTCCTTGACGTGGGTTAATGGCGATCGCTACGAGGGCGCATTTTTGGCCAACCAAATGCATGGCGAGGGAACGTTTTTGTGGGGCAATGGAGACCGCTACGAGGGCGACTTTATCGCCAACCAACGGTATGGCGCAGGTTCGATGTTGTGGCGAGGTGGGCAACGCTACGAAGGCGATTTTGCAGACGACACCATGCACGGACAGGGGATTTATCGATGGCCTGACGGACGTCTTTTCAAAGGCTCCTTCATTGGCGGTCGGCGCACGGGAGTAGGCATATTTGCAGCGGCAGACGGCACACTGTTTCGCGGCTTCTTTGCCGATGACCAGCGCCATGGCTTAGTTGTGAAACAGCTCAGCAACGGCGAACGCTTTTTCGAGGTATACAGCGCGGGTACGCTGGTTGAATCCTTGCGCATCGCTGCCGATTCACGCTGCCAGTTTAGTACCTTGGACGGCGACTGGATGGTGCGGGCAGATGCCTGCATAAACGGCCTCGCACATGGCTCGGGCAACGCCGTGAGTTTAAATGGCTTGGCACTTGTAGAAGGTGGGAATTGGGTTCTAGGTAAGCTTGTGCAGGGTGTTGTTATCGCGCTTCCCGCCCAAGCGCTCGATACAGCCTTCCTGCCATTGGATAATTCACCGATGTCTGTCTCAAAGGCTCTCGCAAATGACTGAAGCCGCGTTGCCTCTTGCGGTAGGAGACGTTATCGATGGCTTCACGGTGGTTCGGGTGCTGGATACCGGACTGCCCAGCCGCACTTTTTTGGTTCGTCGCTCGCTCAATGCCGAAGACATCGTTCTGAAACTGAGCAGACCTCAAAGCCGTGAGGCCGAGGTGCTGCAACAGGTTTCGCATTCCGGTGTGTGTCAACTGCTCGGTCACGGCGGTGATTCGGCCAACCCCTATTTGCTGTTGAGCAACTACGGCCAGCGCACCCTGCAAAATTATGTTGAGCAGGGTATCGCCATCAAAACATTTATCGATGTGTTGCTGCAGATTGCCGCGGCGCTCGATGCCCTGCATGCCACCGGATTTGCCCACGGCGACATACGCCCAGAGCACATACTTATTACGCCCAATCAGCAAGCGGTCTTGATCGATTTGCACTGCGCTCATCGCCTTGCCGGGCAAACCCACGATATCCCATACGACGGCGCATCCCTTGCATATTTAAGCCCAGAACGAATTCGCGCAGAACTGCTTGACGAGACCTTAGCACGCACCGGCGCAAGCGATTACTACAGTTTAGGCATCGCCGTTTTTCAATTGCTCAATGGCGAGTTGCCCTTTGCCGATGACACGCCTGAACTGCTGGTTCAGTCCCACCTGCATGACCACACCCCGAAATTACCGAACCACCTCCAAGCCTTTCAGCGCCTTGTAGATGGTTTGCTGCGAAAAGATGCAGACCAACGTATCGCCAGCCTGGCGGAGGTTCGCGAGGTCCTTGGCGCAATCAACGACGATTTCCAACTGACCCGCCGAGTCATTAGAAGCGCTGAGATTGGTACGCAAGAACTCTCCTCTTTATTCGCTGACCTCCGTCTGCGGCCTGACGAGCTTGCGAAGCGCGATAAACGATTACGACGCAAGCGACAGAGGCGTGTAGTGCTACAAAGCTCCGTGGTGATCATTCTCAGTGGATCGATACTGGCGGGCTTATTTTCGTTTCGCGAAGAGCTCCTGCCCGTTGTCGAGGAAGCTGCGGCGGCGCTTGGCATTATCGAGAACCCAGAGCTGACGGCGGCATGGCGCGAGGCTCAGTCGTTGGCGCAGGATCCAAATCAGGGTTTAGGCACGATTGTCGCCGCCTATCGACGGGTCATCGACATAGCGCCAGGGTTCTCTCAGGCCACGCAGGCTCTGGACGCGACTACCCAAGCTTGGAAGCAGTCGATTAATCAGGCGATGAGCGACAACAACTTAGAGCGGGCGGAAGCAAGATTGCTGGAAGCGGAGAACGTATTTGGTTCTGACCCGGAACTCACCGTGCTCTCGCTGCGACTACAAAATCGTTTTCGCGCCGAACGACTGTTGCTCAGCACCCAATCCTTGCTGCGCAGCAGCGGATTGTCCGATGAGGCCAGTGCCGCAGCAGCTGTGCAGGCCTTCGAGGAAATACTGCGTATTTCCCCAGATCATGCAGCTGCTGCTGCGGGTCTTACCGAAATCAGCAAGCACTACGGGGAACTCGCTGCCTCGGCTGCACAGGACGGGGAGGTTGCCGAGGCGATCCGCCTGCTACAGCGGGCAACAGCAGCGCGCAGTGATTTGCGAGAACACGATCAGGTGCGAACGCTCATTTCACAGGCCACATCGATTCAAAGCGCCATTGCCGACCTTTTGGCGCGCGCGGATTCGCAAATCGCCAATGGCCGGTTGATGGCCGAAGGCGATGGTAGCGCCGCGCAACTCTTCTTACAGGTGCTCGCAACGGATCCAGATAATGACGGCGCCATGCAGGGTTTGCTGCAAATCACCACAACAGTGATTGCGCAAGCACAGCAATTGCTCGAGCAGGGAGCCATCGGTAGCGCCCAAGCCATGCTGGATTTAGCCGAAGCCGAGGGCTTGAACGCAACACCAATCGCCAGCATGCGAGAACGAATTGATAGCGAAATTACACGTCGGCGCCAAATTGCTGTTGGCCTTGAGCAGGCAAGCGTTTTGTTTGACCAAGGTTTTATCACTGCACCCGAGGAGAACAATGCGGTATCACTACTGCGCGATGTGCTGCGGCTTGACCCAGGCAATGAACAAGCCAATGCCCAGTTACGCCAGTGCGCGAATCGTCTTGCGCAAGTGGCAGCTCAGGCTAAGGAAGTCGGCATGCTGATTCAGGCTCGCGCCTATCTCGCGTTGGCGCTGTCTATCCAACCAGAGGTCGCGCAATGGCAGGCGTGGGAGCAAGCGTGGTAGCTCGCTGGTTCGTTGCATTTACGCTAACCCAATTCTATATTCCGGCGGCGCTAGCCCTGCGAGCCGAAATGGAGCTAGGCACAAATAATTGAGGCACGACATATGGTAGACATTCCCTATCGCCGCGAGCTGGAATTCAGCTACGGAACCGTTGCGCATATTGCGCCAGGCATTCGTCGGGTGATTGCCAACAATCCCGGACCCTTTACCTTTCACGGCACAGGCACATACATCCTTGGCACTGGGCAAGTTGCGGTCATCGATCCGGGTCCGGACGACGAGGCTCATATCGACGCCATTCTCAATGCCCTAGACGGTGAAGAGGTAAGCCATATTTTGGTCACCCATACCCACATGGATCATTCTCCGGGGTGCCGCTTGTTACAGGCAAAAACCGGCGCGCCGACCTACGCCTATGGACCTCATGGCGCCGGCAAAATGGAACAGGGTGTGCAGGTCGAAGAGGGTGGCGACATGGACTTTGACCCCGACCATCTCGTCAAACATGGCGACATCATTCGCGGTGAGGACTGGACTGTCGAGTGCGTCTATACCCCAGGCCATACGTCGAATCACCTATGCTTTGCGTTACAGGAACAAAAAGCCCTATTCACTGGTGACCATGTAATGGGTTGGTCTACCAGCATCATATCGCCACCAGACGGCGACATGGCGGCCTACATGGATAGCCTGCAGCTGCTGTTGGATCGAGATGATGAGGTTTACTGGCCAACCCACGGGCCTTCCATCATTGACCCGAAGACGCATGTTCAGGCTTACATCGACCACCGCCTTGATCGCGAGCGGCAGATCATAGAGTGCATCAAGCAGGGTACCCATCACATCCGTGAAATGGTGCCGCTAATGTACAAAGACACACCAGAATTTATGTATCCGGCTGCTGCGCGGAGCGTTTTGGCGGCGATGGAAAACCTGGTGCGAAATCAGCAGGTGCGCGTGGGAGGTGAGGGTGATGGGACTTCCATGGGCATGGATAGCGCCTACCATCTTGCTTAGCGCTCGGCGGTCAGAATTGGCTCTTGTCGATCAGTGTGATTGTCGCCGTCGTTAGCCAGGGGCAGGCGAATGACGAAGGCGACACCACTGGCATCGGCCAAGTTCACAGCAGACACCGTGCCGCCATGATGCTCGGCGATAATGCGTACGACATGCAGGCCGAGTCCAAAGTGCAGGCGATTGTCTGGTCCACGATGGCTAACCATTGAATCGAAAATGGAGTTCAGCCGCTCCTCGGACAACGCAGCGCCACGATTGGCCACAACGATCTGTAGCAAGTCGCCATAACATTCTAGCTGTACGCGAATAGGCGTACCGGCACGGTGAAAGTCGACGGCGTTGTCGATGAGTTTGTCGAGCATTTGCTCGATGCGAAAGTCTGATACCAGGGCATGTGCCGGGGCAGGGCTGCCCTTGTACTGAAACGTTACGCCGACATGCGTAGACCCACAGTTGGCGACATAACTTGCCAATAGTTCATTAAGATCAATATTCTCCAGTTCTTCTGCCTCTAACGCTTCTTCTAGGTTGGCCGCATCAGCCAAATTTTGAACGATGGAACCGATCCGATTAACACCGCGCTTGGCACTTTCTAGGTACTTGCTGTCGTCGATATCTGGGTGTTCCTCCGCCAAGTTTTGCAGCGAGGTACTCAATGTGTTCAGCGGGTTATTGATCTCGTGTCGCAGGGTTCGCGGCATATTCTCTAAAAAGCCGTTGTGCTGCTTTAGCTTCTCCAGCATGTTGGAAACGCTTCGGGCGAGGTCGCCGATTTCATCGCCCGCATTCATCTCATTCAACAAGCCGCCGCGACGCAGCCTTCCTCGTACATCAATAGCCGCAGAGGCCTCTCGACGCAGGTTGCGAATACGCCAAGCAAGTCGCCCTGCGAACGCGATCAAGGCCAAAAAAATGGCAAACAAGCTCAGCAGAGATAACAGCAGTACTTGCTCTAATGCCGTGCGCTGAAAACGCAAAATATCGTCGATATTCTGTTCGACGATCACCGTGCCGATCACTTGATCAGAAGAGACAATCGGATGCGCAGCTAAAATAATTTCCTCACCGCTCACCAGCGGATTGCGCAGTGCAATGGGGTCACCCTGCAGACTCAGCCGAATGGCTCGATCTGACGGACTTTCATCTTCGTCTTGTAAAGGATCACTGGGCGTCGCGTCCGGTTCTGCCGATTCACCTGAGAGGCTGACGAAGAACGTTCGGATGAAGTTACCGACGCGCGTAACCTGACGCGTGAGCGAGCCCATTTGGCGTGAGTTATCGTCTTCTGTGGTGCTCAGGCGAGTAGCACCGACCTCAGCACGCACCCGGCGTTGGTTATCAATGACGACAATCTTGGCTCCGGAATAGCCTAATCCCTGAACAATGTTGCGCACTTCAGGGGTGCGGAGCACTACAAGGTTAAAACTCTGATTTGCCTGCGGCGGGAGAGTTTGGGTGGCGCGCAGAATGTCGCGCTGAAGTTCGTCGTCTACATCGACATAGGTCAAACCAAAGTACTGTCGTGAACCGAGTAAGCTCAGTGGAATACGAAACTCCAGCACGACGTCGTTGGCACCCTCAACTCGGCGCAGCACCCCCTGAACGCGATTATCGGCACTGCCTGTGGACGCATAACGCCACTGGTCATCCATGATGAATCCCGTGACGACGTCAGAGGCATCGAACACCAAAGACATGCGCCCATCGCGGCCATCGGCGCCAATGAAATTCAGCCGAATGTGGTCTGCGTTGTCTAGACGTAAGTACTCTGGGTCGCGATAGACCAGTTGCTCATCTTGAACACGCATATGTGCGTAGAGAAAGTCTGATCGCTCACCGAGCATGAGAGCAAAGTCTGCATCCTGATCCCCTGTGCTGGAGCCGAATTGCAGATAATTGCGATCGCCTGTTTGATCCCAATCGTCCGCGCTGCCATCTAACCGAATCGTATTTTCCAGCGGTTGGGCATAAAGGGGCTCAAAATCTTCGAGCGTAACTGGCAGGTCGTTGAACAAATCCTCCCGCCCATTGAACAGAGTAGATATGCCCTCAGCCGTTAAGAGTTGCGCCTGAGACTGGCCTTGGATCAGCAGGCGCTCCATCTCGACCAGCTGCAGATAGCTAAACCACGGCACCACGAGTAGGGCAAGGCCCATGAGGGCTAACTTGGTGCCTAATCTGGGGCCGCGAAAATTCAACTTAAATGCCACTGTGGCGGCCTATTGCTTAGTCCACCGATAGCCAAAGCCATATTCACTTTTGATGCAGGCGAAGTCCTTGTCTGTGGCTTCAAATTTTTTGCGAATATTTCGCATGTGCGTGTTGATCGTGTTGTTGGTCACGAGGCTCTGCATGGTCGCGTTCATTAACGTTTCATAACTCACCGCGTGTCCTGGCGCGCGCACCAGTTTGGCGAGCATACGAAACTCCGTCCCCGACAAATCGATGCGTTCGCCTTTCCAGCTCACAAGCAGGGCGTCTTGATCTAAGGCCAAGTCACCGATGGTTCTTTGCGTGGCTGAGTCGGCTTTTGATAGAGCATTACGGGCTTCATTGATTCGCAGCAAGGAGGATATACGCTCCGCCAGATAATCTAAGGAAATCGGCTTGGGCAAGTAATCCCATGCGCCAAGTCGCAGACCAGAGATCTTGTCGATTTCGTTAATCCGTTCCGTTAAGAAAATGACCGGTAAGCTCGGTGAGCGAGCGAGCAACTCACGACACAGCTGGAAGCCTGCGTCGACTTCATCGCCCAAGATAATGTCGAGGATCGCAAGGTCGGGTAGTGCATCATCAAATGCCGCCAACGCCTCCTCGCGGTTGCCATAGGCACTCACTTGGTAGCCCTTATTAGTAATGGCATCAGCGTAATTCAAGCGCTGATCCGGATCGTCTTCTACGATGACAATATGTTTCGCCACGAACACATCCCTGAAAAAAATCAGAGACTAGTCTATCCCGTTTGTTGCGGTGTTTTGCAATGACACAGTGGCTTCATGAAAGACTTCATGAATGACTTCAGGAATGACCTCACGAATGTCTTCATCACTCTCACTCAATTTTCATGGGGTTTTAACGCGGTTCTAGGCCAGAGTTTGGTTTAGTACGTCTTCAGAACACTTCGTCAAAGACCAACGCGTGGAGCATGAAACCTTGGCCGTAGAAAGAAACTCTCAAGCGCCCGAATCTGGTATCGAGGATGTATCAACTCGGCAGAACCAGACAAAGAACGCCGCCAACGTCGTCTTCCTGCCATTTTCAGAATCGCTGCTCAATGCATCGACAACACAGAGACATCGCCATCTGCCGTGCTGGCAAAGACAAGCGGTCGGTCAACCCAGGACGACGAATTACCCATCCTTTGACGGCGCTATAGCGTCGTCTGCGCCAGTGCTCGTGCCTCTTGATCGTTCGGCCATGTCGCTCTGCGTAAAACGTGACGGACGATGGGAGCGCATCATCCAGCCGTAAACCACCTTGCTTGCGCGCGGCCTGCGGGAGCGGCAATCTGTACGGGTTCAACTGCGGCCTTCCATGCGTGCAATTTCTGTTTGAAAACTGGCTTGAACTCACGGGCGTCATTTCGGGATTGCTGTGTGTGGGGCTACTCATCAAAGAGCATGTTCTAACCTTTCCCATAGGCATGCTTTATGCGTTTGTCACCGTTGTCGTGGTGGCCAGAGCAATGCTCTACGCCGATGTCGTGTTAAATCTCTATTACGTCTTAATGAATGCCTACGGTTGGTATTACTGGATCTACGGCGGAAGGCACCTACGCGAAGCCGCAGGCGAGCTGCGGCCACAGCGACTATCCAAGGACACCTTCATTTACCTGCTTGGGATAACACTCCTCGGCAGCGTCGTCATGGGGTTTTACTTCAGTCGATATACCCAGGCAGACATGGCCTATGTCGACAGCCTCACCACGGTTGCCAGTTTTGTTGCCATGTGGATGAGCGCGCGCAAATTTTTGAGTAGCTGGGTGGCGTGGTTTCTCATTGACGTGGTGCAAATCGGTCTCTACGTGGTGAAGGGTATGTCTACCGACTCGGGCCTGTTTTTGTATGCCGGGCTATACGGGGTCTATTTGCTGATGGCTGTTTGGGGCTGGCTGCAGTGGCGGCAAAGGCTTGCGCCGTGATCTGGGTTCTCACAGGTTCCGAATGTAGCGGCAAGACGTCTCTCGCCCAGCAGCTTCACACATACTTGGGGTGGCCCTTAGTACCGGAGTTGGCGCGTGGCTACTTAAATGAACGCTATGCAAAGTCCGGCAACTATCGTTATCGTCCATCCGATCTGCTGGCTTTGGCAGCAATGCAGGAGCGCACGGAGGCACAGCTAGGCACAGACGCTATTTTAGATACTGACCTGCTAACGCTCATTATCTGGTGGCAGGAGAAATACGGACCGGTACCCCGAGCGTATCCGACGCAATGGCAGCGCCAAATTCCCCGTCGCTATTTGCTGTGCAGACCAGACATACCATGGCAACACGATCCACAACGGGAGAATTCCACCGATCGAGATCGACTATTTGCGCGTTACCAGCTCGAACTGAGCAAACGACAATGTCACTTCACCGTCTGCCACGGCACTGAGCATGAGCGGTTGGAGCAAGCCCTTGCGGCGATACAAAACCTCAGCTAGAACTCTGGTAACACCAATAACTGCTGCTTAGCTTCACTCTCTTGCTCAACAATTTCTTTTCGCCGATTGCCTCGCCGCAGTTGATAACTCGCCCAGCACCATTCTCGCAGCCAAAAATGTGCGAACGCACGTGTCAGGCGCTGGCTAGAACAACTTGGCAGGAAGGCCGTCGCTAAGGCAGGCAGCGTACTGATGTTTAGCTGTAAACCTTGATGCAGGGCAACCAAGTCGAAGAGGGGATCGTTGCGGCCGACAAATTCCCAATCGAGAGTCTTCCATCCCTCCGGGGTGACCAAAATGTTCCAAGGGTTTAGGTCGTTATGACAGGTCACCGCCACATCTGATGAGGACGCCGAGGACTGCACACCCGTCATGAATTTGCTCCGGTCGAGATCTGCTGGCCAATCTAGGCCAATAAATTCTGGTACCAATGTGGGTACGTGGTAGTGCTTTGCAACATCGGGCAGTTGCGCATGCATTGCTTGCAGGTAAGCCACGAGATCCGCCTCGCAGCAACTGCCGGGAAATACATCAACTAATAAATCTCCTGTTATCCAAGGCGTGATCATTTGACCGCTGTGTACATCGAGGGCTAGCGGGATCGGGCCAATCGCATTCGGCAAGCGCCCATACCAAGCCGCCTCGGCCTGCCGATCCACATAGGGTTGCTCGCGCTTGGGCAGGCGAAGTACGTACCGGGAGTCATGCTCACCGCTCGCGTCAGGTGTTTTATGTCTGCGTCTAAAAACTACATTGAAGTTGCTGTAACCGCCGCTGAGGTATTCAAACTCATCTAACCTGTCATCGCGCCAAGTCGGCATGAGCTTGTGCACGAGCGCACACAACTCATCTTCCGACACATCAAAGGTTTCTAATGCGTCTTCCATCTTCAGCTAGGCCGAGGATCGCCCCAGCGCGACAGCGCCACTCATCACCTCACCAATCGACTCATGTATCACTAAGTCCGCTAGGTCGTCTTGATCCGTCGCATCGCGATTCACAATGACCAGAGATGCGCCCAGTTGTTTTGCGTATTGGGGGAAACCTGCCGCCGGATAAACGGTGAGAGACGAGCCTAAAACTACCAGCAAATCGCAGGCTTCGACCATTTGCTGGGCTTTCGCCATTTCGCTTTCCGGCATGCTTTGACCGAAGGAAATCGTCGCGGTTTTGATCAAGCCGCCGCATGCCCTGCAGGGGGCAACGTCGCCCTCGCTGCGAAACTGCTGGCGCAGTTCGATCAGTTCGTAGCGCGCGCTGCAGGACAAACAGCTCGCGTAGGTCGCATTGCCATGCAGTTCCACAACCCGATCATCAGCAAGTCCCGAGCGCTGATGCAGATTGTCAACATTTTGCGTGATGACCCCGCCAAGGTGGCCGGCTTCGAACCACTCGTAAATGGCTTGGTGCCCTGCGTTGGGGTCCGCGCTCGCCATCACATCACTGTCGAATTTTCGCCGCCAAGATTCTCGCCTAGCGTCAGCCGAGTTAACGAAATCTTGAAATTGGATGGGCTTAATTTTGTTCCACAGGCCAGTTCCGGGGCTGCGAAAGTCAGGAATCCCTGACTCAGTACTGATTCCTGCGCCGGTGAAAAATATGGTGTTTTGACTTCGCCTTAGCAGGGCAGCTAGCTCTGCTACCGATGTTCGTACTTCAGTCATTGACCCTACACCTCCTGATACACACCTGCTCGGGGACACGACGATGCTAACATTGTCCCAAGCAAAGCTTGAGGTGCCGCGAAGGCACCAATCTGCAGGAGCTTGCGAACGGACCGATGGGTTGGCCAGACGAACTTGGATGAGACATGCGTAAATCCCCTCTGATAGCAAACTTTCGTATCGCAGCACTTTGTACGCTGCTGGTCGTGCCGTTATGGGTCTTTGCACAGGCGCCATTGGAGCGAGCTGCGACGGTGCAGTGGATGGGGCAAATCGAGTCGAGACGCCTTGACGAATCCAGTGGTCTCGCTGCGAGCCAGCGTTATGAGGATATCCTTTGGTCGATGAACGACAGCGGCAGCGAAGCGGAGCTGTTTGCATTGACGATTCGCGGTGAACATGTCGGGCGCTGGTCAATTGATCTGCCAAAGCCAACCGACTGGGAGGCCATGGACAGCTTCCAGTGGCGGGGTAAAAACTACTTGCTGGTTGCAGACATCGGCGACAACTTCGCCATGCGAGGCTCGGTGTCTTACACCATCTTGGAGGAGCCAGACGCCCGATCACTGGCCGACGATACAATTTTGCGTCCGCTTATTTCGCAACATTTTGTCTATCCAAAAGGACCCAGAGACAGCGAGGCCATCGCAGTAAACCCAGCACGCGGGGAAATACTCGTCCTGAGCAAGCGCACCAAGCCACCGGAACTCTATCGACTGCCGCTCTCTCTTTTCCCTGCGAAGGAACCCCAAGAACAGACCGACGCCGGCGAGCCGATCACAGCCAGCTACGTTACCTCGCTGCAGGGGTTTGTCGCGCCAGCACGTGCCGAAGTCGATCTCTATGGCGGGATTTGGAAATATCTCGCCATGCCAACGGGCATGAGCATTGCCGATGACCGCTTGCTCGTGACAACCCTTGAACATGCCTATCTCTTCGATCTAAACAATCTTGTATCGCCGCCGTTCCGCGTGATG
>ERZ802822.718-NODE-718-length-22562-cov-10.975361_pt1 | contig 22562 bp, 19 predicted proteins | sample MGYA00345649_ERZ802822 | MGnify/ENA primary metagenome ERZ802822 (study PRJEB30503, sample SAMEA104212359) | marine metagenome | biome: Westerlies Biome; feature: [SRF] surface water layer (ENVO:00010504) within the epipelagic zone...; material: water...
GCGTACCATGACGGATGGTCTGGCGGGCACCAGTCCGCGCCGGCGACCCGTCAGGGGCAAGTAAATCAGCATGCGCCAGCGCCTGTGCGCAAAAATCATTGATCAGCATATAGCGCGATGCGCCACACGCCCGCGCCGCTGACACACCCTGAAACCGCCAGTGATTATTGGTGATCGTCACATCATCGCCATGCGGATCAGCCGCCAACGCCAGCAGCAGCGCCTGAGGACGGATACAACGGCGTTCGCAATAGCTGGCAAGCGCCTGTTCAACGCTGGCAAAATCGCTGCAAGGCAGGCTCTCTATCGCGTCCAGCTCGCTATGTGGAGTCTGCTCATCCTGCACTGCCAGGCGTATATTCGTGCCGCCAATATCCGCCAGAACAATCATCAAACGGCCCCACCCGCGCCAATTTTACCCGCGCCAGTGTTATAAAACAGTTTCAGCAGCGCATCACAGCCGTGATCCGGCAAGCCGGGCCTGTTCGGTAACGCGCGCCAAAGCGCGATCATGCCATTCATGCTTGCTTGTGCCTCGCTCATGCGCAGACGCCTTTCATCTATTCGCGATACGGCCACCATGCGGTGTTTTCCGGTGAAAATCAACGTCAAGCCAGCGGCTGGCCAGCGCCTGTTTCAGGGCATGTCTGTTGTGCCCCGCCTATTTTAATGAAGTTTTGTGATGACCGGGCTGTTGCAGATTTGTATGGTAATACAACAAAAGGTGAGACCAGCGGGTGACTTAAAAAAGTTTTCGGGGACGGCCGTCTTTATTAAGACAAGCGGATCCGATAGAGAGCTTTTGGGGAGACAACAGATGAAGGCGACCGGTCAGGATATTATCAGGGAATTGCAAAACCGCCGCGACCAGGCCCGCCTTGGCGGCGGCGCTGCGCGGATTGATCGCCAGCATGCTGCCGGCAAACTGACCGCCCGCGAACGGCTCGATGTATTGCTTGACCCGGGCAGCTTTGAAGAAACCGATATGTTTGTGGTGCATCGCAGCCGCGATTTCGGCATGGATGGCAACACCATTGCCGGTGATGGGGTGATCACCGGGTCTGGCCGGATCAACGGGCAGCTGGTTTATGTCTATTCGCAGGATTTTACCGTTTTCGGCGGCTCGCTCTCGGCCACCCACGCCAATAAGATTGTAAAAATATTAAAGCTGGCGATGCAGAATGGCGCGCCGGTGATTGGCCTGAATGACAGTGGCGGTGCGCGCATTCAAGAGGGTGTTGATTCGCTTGGCGGCTATGCAGATGTGTTTTTGCAGAATGTCATGGCATCAGGCGTTGTCCCGCAAATTTCGGTGATTATGGGGCCATGCGCTGGCGGTGCCGTCTATTCACCGGCGATGACCGATTTCACCTTTATGGTGCGCGGCACCAGCTATATGTTTGTGACCGGGCCGGATGTTGTAAAAACCGTGACCAGCGAGGATGTCACCGCTGAAGAGCTTGGCGGTGCCGACACCCATACGAAATTATCGTCGGTTGCCGATGGCGCATTTGACAATGATTTGCAGGCACTCAGCGAAATCCGCCGGCTGGTTGGCTACCTGCCGGCGAATAACACAGATAGCGCCGCCTCTGCAGAGCCGATTGATGATCCAAAACGCACCGTGCCGGCTCTGGACAGTCTGATCCCGGACAGCCCCAATTTGCCCTATGACATGAATGAGCTCGTCATCAGCATTGCTGATGAAGGCCGGTTTTTTGAGATCCAGCCTGATTTTGCCAAAAATATCCTGACCGGTTTTGTGCGCATGAATGGTGCCACGGTCGGTGTTGTCGCCAATCAACCAATGGTGCTGGCAGGCTGTCTTGATATTGATTCGAGCCGCAAAGCGGCGCGTTTTGTGCGGTTTTGTGATGCTTTTAATATCCCGATTTTGACGCTTGTCGATGTGCCGGGATTCATGCCGGGCACATCACAGGAATATGGCGGCATTATCAAACATGGCGCCAAGCTGTTATTTGCCTATGCCGAAGCCACCGTGCCAAAAGTCACTTTGATTACCCGCAAAGCCTATGGCGGGGCGTATGATGTGATGAGCTCCAAACATTTGCGCGGCGATGCCAATTTTGCCTGGCCGACAGCGGAAATTGCGGTGATGGGTGCAAAGGGCGCTGTAGAGATTCTGTATCGCTCAGAACTGGGCGATGCGGAAAAAATTGCCGCCCGCACGGCCGATTATGAAGACCGGTTTGCCAACCCGTTTATTGCCGCTGAACGCGGCTTTATTGATGATGTGATTATTCCGAGTAACAGCCGCTTTCGGTTGATTCAGGCGTTTGAAAAATTACGAAAAAAACACCTGCAAAACCCACATAAAAAATTTGGCAATATCCCGCTCTAGAGGTGATGATGTTTGAGAAAATTCTGATTGCCAATCGCGGCGAAATTGCCTGTCGGATCATCCGCACAGCGCGTGCCATGGGCATTAAAACAGTCGCCGTTCACTCCGACGTTGATCGCAACGCACAGCATGTACAGCTTGCTGACGAGTCTGTCAGCCTTGGCGGCATGGCGGCGCAGGAAAGCTACCTGCAAGCCGATAAAATCATCGCAGCCTGCCAGCAGACAGGCGCCGAAGCGGTGCATCCGGGCTATGGATTTCTGTCGGAGCAGGCGGCGTTTGCGACCGCCCTGGCAAAACAGAACATTACTTTCATCGGCCCGCCGCCGACAGCGATTGCGGCGATGGGCGATAAGATCGAATCAAAAAAGCTGGCAAAGGCCGCCGGGGTCAGCACTGTGCCGGGGCATGTCGGGGTGATCAAAACCGCTGGCGAAGCGGTGAAAATTGCCAATGATATTGGCTATCCAGTGATGATTAAGGCAAGCGCTGGCGGTGGCGGCAAAGGCATGCGGGTGGCGCATTCAGCCGCCGAAGTCGAAAGCGGCTATGCCATGGCCATGCGCGAGGCCGCGTCAAGTTTTGGCGACGACCGGGTATTTATTGAAAAATTTATCACCAGCCCGCGGCATATTGAAATTCAGGTGCTGGCTGACCAACATGGCCATTGCATCCATCTGAACGAACGCGAATGCTCGATCCAGCGGCGCAATCAAAAGGTGATCGAAGAAGCCCCATCGCCGTTTCTGGACGCCAGCACCCGCCAGGCCATGGGCGAGGAGGCCATTCGGCTGGCAATGGCGGTTGATTATTACAGTGCCGGAACGGTTGAATTTATTGTCGATGCCGAACGCAATTTCTATTTTCTGGAAATGAATACCCGCCTGCAGGTTGAACATCCGGTGACCGAGCTGATCACCGGTCTTGATCTTGTTGAAGAAATGATCCGCATCGCCGCCGGTGAACAGTTGCGGCACCAGCAAAAACACATTGGCATTAACGGCTGGGCCATCGAAAGCCGGTTATATGCCGAAGACCCCTATCGCAATTTCATGCCGGCAATTGGCCGCTTGTCGCTTTATCGTCCACCAGCAGAACAACAGCATGACGATAACAGCCTGACCCGTAACGATACCGGCGTCGCCGAGGGCGATAGCATTTCGATCTATTATGACCCGATGATTGCCAAGCTATGCAGCTGGGCAGGTGACCGCGACGCCGCCATTGCCCGCATGCGAATGGCGCTTGATGATTTCATCATGCGTGGGATCGGACATAATATTCCGTTTTTGTCAGCGGTGATGGAACATGAGCGTTTTTGTCGCGGTGATATCACCACCGCCTTTATCGATGAAGAATATAAAGACGGCTTTCAGGGCGTTACCGCCGCGCCGGACAGACAGCGTGATCTGGGGCTGATTATCGCCGCCGCCGCTGACGCCGATGCAGTGCGCCAACTGCCCCAAAATGCCCGATCAACCAACCAGCCGGCAGCTCATCCAGCAGCCCGGCCAGCCGTTCAGCCAGAAAATTGGGTGGTGCAATTTGTCGCCGAGGGGAATAGCCAGCCAGCGGCCGATGATATGCTGTGTGCAGTGCAGTCAGACGCCGTCGCGCCTGTTGAGGTCACGGTCAGCCCCTATCCGGCAGTGGCTGATACAACGTCGGATCGCTTTAGCATAGAGATTGACCGGGCAATTGATACACCGCGGCTTGCCGCCCGCATCACCGACCACCAGCAACAGACGGAGCGGCACTATATTTGCCAGTTACATCAGGATAAAGACCGCTGGCATATCCATTACCGTGGCACCGATCTGCTGGCCTATGCCCGCCCGCCACATATCGCCGCGCTGGCGCATCACATGAAACCGGTGATCGCGCCAGACCGGTCAAATATGCTGTTGTGTCCGATGCCGGGCAATTTGGTGACGGTGCTGGTGGCCCCCGGCGATATTGTAGAGGCCGGACAAACCCTGTGTATTGTTGAAGCGATGAAAATGGAAAATGCGCTGGTCGCCGAAAAGCGCTGCCGCGTCGCGTCTATCGATGCAAAAGAAGGCGATATTCTGAGCGTTGATGCGGTGATTATGAAATTTAACGATGCAGAGACGTGACGGCTGCTAAAGCTGGTGCCGGATCAGATCATTTCATCTTTGCGATCATCGGTTTCACCAAAACGTTTCAGCACGGCCGGTTTTGTGCCTTCGTAAGCGGCTTCAATATTTGCCGCAATCTTCGCATTTTCACGTTCAAATAAGCTATTGCCCGCAACATCGCTTTCGACGATGAAGGGGCCGAAATTTTCCACCTCAATCACCCACATGGCCTGTGCCAGACCAAGTTCTTTTTTCCAATGCAATTCACGCACCTGCTTTACGCCGCGCCCAAGCAGCGCACCGGTGCCATAGCCAACCGTGGTCAGATAGATGGCACCATTCGGCACGAAATGATCGCGGTAATCCTCTGGGCTCATGCCGCCTTTGCCAATGATCAGCTTTGCCCCGGACGCCGCCAGCCAGCGGCCAATCCATTTTGAAAAGCGAAATGATGCGGTGGCGGTCACCGCACCCAACACAAAAGATCCATCATCATGCTGGGTGGCCGCCGGTGAGCAATGAAAATTGGCCGCCGATACAGCCGGCAGATCAAGTGGCAGATCAACCCCATCCTCGATCACCCGCATGTAGACGCCTTCGCGCGCGGTATAGATGGTGCCATCCAGATAGACGATATCGCCAATCTGCAGCGCCGCAATGGCGTCATCTGTGGGATTAGTGCTTAGCCGGATTTTGTTTGGGCCTGTGGCCATTCGACTGTCTCCCGCCGCTGGTAATCTGTGAACCATTGGGGATCTGTGCGATACGCAACCCGCCCATCCCCATAGATACGCGCCACCGCCCGCCGTGACGACAGGCAAAAAGCATGTACACTCATCTGCATGCCGCCAGTGTGGCAATAGCCAACCTCAATATTGCAATCAATCACCATGGATTTGCCAACAAATCCCATCGCGCCCATGCCGATATTATTGCCAAGATCTTTCAGCTCGTCCTCAAGTTCAGCAATTTTCGCATCGGGGTTGCGGTCGCCAACAACCCGCAAACAGGCAGCGCGTTTACCAAGCACCATACAGGCGTCTTTTGACCCGCCAAGGCCAATGCCGATGATCGCCGGCTGACAGGCCAGCCCGCGTTTGCCAAATGCCACAAGCGAGTCGAGGAAAAATCTTTTAATTCCCTGTATGCCATCACTCGGAAACAGCATCCGGTAATCAGTGCCAAATAAACCGCCCTTATGCACAGTCACCAGATCAATCCAGTCGCCACCCGGTTCAAAGCCATATTCAATCTCCGGGGCGCCAATCCCGACATTATTATCATGGTCGGTACGCCATAAAGGATGCACCCGGTTCGGGCGTAACGGCACCGACGAGGTGGCGCTTGCTGTGGCCCGCCGCAACGCCGCTTCAAGCGCTATCGGGCCACCATCAATGCGGGCCTCATTGCCCATTTTGACATACCAGCGCGGACAGCCGGTATCACCGCACATGGCGCGGCTGTCTTCTTTGGCGGCGGCATAATTTTCCAGCATGGCTTCAAGCACGAAACTGGACAAATCACCATCTTCTGCTGCAGCGGCTGTCTTCAGACCGGCGAGGTAATCATCAGGAATTTCAATGGCAGCTTTGCGCATCAGCGTTTCGGCGGTGGATTGCACAAGGTCAATGCCAATCATTCTGCCGCTCCTACCAAAGTTTCCGCTTCGTCCGCGCCAAGCAATGTTTCGCCGGGTTTTACGATGGTAAACTGCACCGGCGCACGGGCGACCGAGATATTTTTATCGCTGCCGGTTGCCAGAGTAAAATAAGAATCCTGCATGGCCCCGGCATCAGGGTGATCCTCGCGGAAATGCGCACCACGCGAATTTTCCCGCGATAATGCCGATTGTGCGATGACCCGCGACATATCGACAAGACTGCGCAAATTCAGCCAGTCATGCCATGACAGATTAAATGCCAGATTATCCGCGGCAACACCGGTCGACGACAACGCATCATCAATTTCGTCAATCCGTTGCAGGCCACGTTGCAGGCCATCTGCATCGCGCATCACACCGACATCTTCCCACATTACATCAAGCAGCTTGTCGCGCAACGCCGTCACATCCCCCGGCTTTTGGGCAAATGGCGCGGTGGCACGTGCCATTTCTTCATCAAGCACGGTTTCATCCGGATCATGCAGCGCCTGCATCTTCAGGCAATCTTGCCCCATCACATCGCCAGCGACACCGCCATATACCGTTGAATTCGCCACGCCATTGCCACCAAGCCGGTTTGAGCCATGTGCGCCGCCAGCATCCTCGCCAGCCACATATAGCCCGGGCAAAGCGGTACGGGTGTCGGTATCGACAACAACGCCGCCCATCAGATAATGCGCTGTCGGCACAACCTCGACCAGACCAGCCGCCAGATCAAAGCCGCTATCGGCACAACGTTTGACCATGCCCTTGAATTTTTCGGCAACCAATTGCGGGCCAAGATGCGCCATTGAAATATACACCCCGCCATGTGGTGAGGTGCGTCCCTGCCGCATTTCTTCGTAAATGGCACGGCTGACAATATCGCGTGTCGCACGCTCGCCGCCGGCATCATAATCAAACATAAACCGCTGTTGGTCACCATTCATCAGATGACCGCCTGCACCGCGCAGGCCTTCCTCGAGAACCGTGCCGGTCATTTTTGTGCCGGCACCGGCCAACAAGCCGGTGGGGTGAAACTGCACCATTTCCATATCGCGCAAGGCAAGCCCACGGCGCATCGCCATCGCCAGCCCATCCATGCTCTTATCGCCCGACGGGGTGTGGTATTTATACATGGTCGGGCCGCCACCGGTCGCCATCAGCACGGTTTTGGCACGCACCAAACGAAATTTTCCGCTGCGCATATCGATAAACAGCACCCCGGCCAGCGCCGAGCCATCACGCGACGGGATCAATCCAACAGCACGGTGTTCCTGCAATCTTTCAACCGGCCGCGATAATACCTGTTCCATCAGCCGGCTGATAATCTCAATGCCGGTCAGATCACCTTTATGCGCGGTGCGGTCAAATGTCTGGCCGGCAAAGGCTTTTTGATGCAGCGTGCCATCCGGGTTGCGATCGAAAAAACAGCCAATCTCGTTTTCCAGCTCATGGATGCGAGTCACCGCAGTTTTGCATAATTTCCAGGCCATATCCTGATCAGGCAGCCATTTGCCGCCAATCACCGTATCCATGAAATGCCGTTCAACAGAATCACCCGGCGCCAGCGCCACATTATAGCCGCCCTGCACCATGCGGGTGCAACCGCATTTGCCAATCAGACCTTTGACAGCAATGGTGACTTTTGCATGTGGCGCGGCTTTTTGCGCATGCAGCGCGGCAAACAGACCGGCACCGCCGCTGCCCAAAATCAAAATATCTGTGTCATGACGTTCAGGTGAAAATTGCATCGGTTACATCGCCTGCAGAAAAAAACTTGTTGAAATAAAAAATGCCAGCGCCACAGCGGTGGCGGCATAGGTTTTTTGCCGCGGACTCCATGGCAGAAACTCCAGCGCCATCAATCGCAGTCCGCCAAACATATGAACCGCCAGCAAAAACACCAAGCCAAATTCGGCGCATTTGACAATCAGCAGATCGGTAAAGGCCAAAAACCCGTCAAGCTGTGCCGGATCCGTCAATGCCAATGCCAACATGTAAAAATGTATCGGCAAAAACAAAGCCAGTCCAATTCCCGATAAACGGTGCAGCAAAAAAGCATACCACAGGCTGTGACTGCGATGCGGACGAATCATGCCCCGGCTCCTGCAAATGTGACCGCCCATACTGCCCGTCCACCAAGCCCCAGCAGCAAAGCGCACAGGCTCCAGCTTAGCCCGGCAAGCATCACGCCTTTCACGCCAAGCCATTCATATAAGATGACGCGGATGCCAATCGCCGCATGCACCGACACCGCCAGAACAAAACTGCCATAAAATAAAAACCATGCCAGCGATCCCTGCGTCCGGGCCAGAATTTCAGCAACGCTCAGCCCCCCCTGAACGGCATAAATCATCACCGCCAAATGACCAATTGTCAGCGGCGCCATAATCAGCGCGGTCAGGCGTTGCGCCATATAAAGCCGCAGCGTCAGCATCTATTTCCCCCAGCTGAAAACGGACTTTGCCGTGGCCCGTTTCAACCCGGAAATTGACACGGTCGGATTCAACTCGTTTGGACAATAGCGCGCACAGCTTTGCTGCGCATGGCAGTTGTGACACCCGCCTTCGGCAGACACCGCCTTTAACCGTTCTGCCTGGCCGGCATCGCGGCTGTCATTGAGCAGGCTCCAAGACCGGTTTAACGCGGCCGGGCCAAGATAATCCGGGTTCGCCGCAACCACATCACAGGCCGCATAACACACCGCACAATTGATACATTCAATCGCCTCACTCGCCGCCACACGCATCGGGTCTTGCGGGTCGATTGGTGCCATCGGGTCATGCCGCGTCTGGCTTGGTTCAAACACCGCATCAGCCGCCACCCATTTGTCAAAAAACGGGTCCATATCAACCGCCAGATCCTTAATCACCGGCAGGTTGCGTAATGGCGCGATTTGCAGATGGTTATCTTCGGCGACTTTCTGCACATGCGTCCGGCAGGTCCAGCGCGGCGCCCCATTCACCATCATCGCGCATGACCCGCACATCCCCACACGACAGGCAAAGCGATAGGATAATGTCGGGTCACACTGTTGCTGCACCCATGCTACCACGTCCAGAATCGTCTGATTGTCACGGCGCGGTACTGCAAATTGTTGAAAATGACCATCGCCATCTTGCTCGCGCCAGATTGACACGTCTAAAAATTGGTCAGAACCAGACACCTTGTCACCTTTAATTGGTTTAAGTTGAGAGTATAGATAAAATTTATCTAACAAAAAGAAAATAATTCTTACTTTTTGTGTAAGTTTTTATTATCTTTTAGCCCGTAGTTGGTCTATCCTTCAGCAGTTTTGACCGTTAGTTGGTGAACAGACAGCGGGGGCTTGTCGTGTCTATCCGTCATTTACGCACCTTGTTGGCCATTCGTGATCATGGGTCTTTTAGTGCCGCTGGTGACGCTATCTTGATCACCCATGCGGCGGTGAGCCAGCAGATCAAAGCGCTTGAGGCGCGCTGGAATGTGACGCTTTTTGACCGGCGTCCGCGCAGCCCGCAGCTCACCCCATTGGGGCATGCCTTCGCGGCAAAAGCCGAAGCGGTGGTGCGCGCCTATGATAACATGCTTGCCGAAATTATTGATGGCGCCGGATTTGATGACGATATCGGGCTTGGCGCGGTGCCGACAACATTGACCGGGCTGGTGCCGCTGGCGGTGTCACATCTCAAAAATAATTTCAGCCAGCTTCATGTGGTGATCCAGCCGGGGCTGTCGACAGCCTTGCTACAGCAGATAGAGCGGCGGCAGATTGATGCCGCGATCATCACCCGCCCGGATATTTTGCCGCGCGGCTTTCGCTTTCGCGACATCGCCACCGAGCCGTTAGAGCTTTTGGCACCGCCGCAAACATCTAGCGAGGATCCGCTATTTTTGCTCACCCATTATCCATTTATCCGGTTTGACCGGAATGCCATTGTCGGGCAGATGGTCGAGGCGTGGCTGCAGGATCGCAATATCGCTGTGCAGGATAATATGGAGCTTGAAGACCTTGAGGCCATTTCCAGCATGGTCATGGCCAATCTTGGCGTATCGATCGTGCCGCAAAGATGTGTGCGTAATATGAACCCGTTGCCAATCAGACATATCAGCCTCGGGCCGGACTCGCCCAGTCGCCAGCTTGGGCTGGCCTATCGCGGCGATAGCAGCAAATTACATGTCATTGAGACGGTGTATAAAACCCTGCTTGGGGCTGTTGCCAATGGCCGCTTTTCCGACAGATTTGAATCACTGTAGCTGTGATCACCTGACAAGGAAACATGTAATCAGCCTCTGCCAGGCCGGGTTATGATCTGTTTGGCTGGGCAAATTCGTCGCGTATCGCGGTGCTGTTTGCCCCCAGATCAGGCACCGCGCCAAGCGGCGCCATCACGCCATTCACCACCGCCCCGGGCGCCAGAATCTGTAATTCACCGCCAGTGGTACGCACCGTCACAAACCGGTTTTGCGGATGCGCGGCAAAATCATCCATCGTGTTCAGCCGGCCAAAAGCAATTTGCGCTGTCTGCAACATCACCGCCAGCTGATCGATCGGGTGGGCAGCAAACACCGTATTAAGAATATCGTCAAGCGCGGCGCGGTTCTCCACCCGCTTCACATTTGAGCTGAATTTCGGATTTTCCGGCAAATCTGGCTGTTGCAACACATCACTGCAAAGACGCTGCCATTCACGCTCGTTTTGGATCGACAACAACAGCTGGCGGCCATCGCCACAGCGATAGGCACCATAGGGCGCAATCGTTGGGTGATGCAAGCCCGGGCGGCGGATGTCGCGGCCGCCATACTGGCTTTGGATATAGGGCACATTCATCCAGTCGGCCAGGGCATGGAACAGCGAGACTTCGATGCCGCGCCCTTTGCCGGTGCGGCTTCGCGCATAGAGGGCTTGCAGAATCGCCTGATGCGCTGTCATGCCGGCGGCGATATCGCAAATCGACACACCGACCCGGCCGGGCTGTTCAGGGGCGCCGGTAATCTCGGCCAGCCCAACCTCGGCCTGTACCAGAAAATCATAGGCTTTCATCTGTTGAAACGGGCCGTTTGAACCATAGCCGCTGATATCGCAGGTGATCAGACCGGGGTCGGCAGCGCGCAATTCAGCACTCGACAGCCCCAGTCTTTCAAGCGCCCCGGGCATCAAATTCTGTATAAAAATATCGGCTTTGCTGATCATGTTTTTGAGAATCTGCAGATCATCAGCCTGCTTAAGATTGAGCGCCACGGATTCCTTGCCACGATTAAGCCAGACAAAATATGAACTCTGCCCTTTGGCATCGGCATCATAGCCCCGCGCAAAATCACCCTCGGGGCGTTCAACCTTGATCACCCGTGCGCCCGCATCAGCCAGCCGGCCAGCCGCATATGGCGCTGCCACCGCCTGTTCCAGTGAAATCACCAACAGCCCCTGAAGATCATTCGCACCCGTGATCACTGTCATTTTTCTCTCCTCAGATTCATCTTGCCTGATCCAAAAACCTGTCGGCTTACGCCAGCGATTCAAAATCCTGTTTGATCCGTTCGGCGCGCTTGATCACCGGCAGATCGATCATCGCCCCATCCAGCTTGACCGCTGACTGGCTGTCCGCCACCGCCGCCAAAACCGACAAGGCCCAGTCATAATCCGCCTGACTTGGCTGAAACACCGATTGCGCCGGCGCCACCTGCCGCGGGTGGATCAGCAATTTGCCACCAAACCCCAAATCACGCGCGCGCCGCGCCTCGGCCGACACAACCGCCGGGTCATCAAACGACACTGTCACCCCATCCAATGGCGGTGCCGCACCGGCCAACCGCGACTGCAACACCAGCTGGCTGCGCACAAAAAGCAGATTTTCCCACGCATCAGAGGCACCAATATCAAGCGAGAAATCAAGATGCCCAAAGGCGCATAACGGCACATTCGGATGACCCAATAATGCAGCAACAGCATCCAGCCCGCGGGCGGTTTCAATAATCGGCAGAACCGGCATATCCGCACCGACGCCATCACGCACCCGGTCAAGGTCGGCCGGGCTCTCGGCCTTTGGCAACACCACCATACTGGCCGGGCTGGATCTTACCGCGTCAAGATCAGCTGCGAATGAAGATGAGTCCGGCGTGTTCACCCGCACCGCGATCGGCACCGGCATTGCCGCGCAATTTGCCAGATGCACACGCGCCGCTGGCTTGTCGCCCTCGGCCACCGCATCTTCAAGATCGATAATCACCATATCGGCACCGCTGGCGGCTGCCTTTGGTAAAATATCGGCGCGATGACCGGGTACAAATAAGGGTAATTTAGGAGGGGTTGTAAAAATCATATTATTTTTCTCAAAAGATCACATTAATTAGAGCGTAACCTCGGCAGTCATCGTCACGGTACCATTCGCCGCCCTGACGCAACAACCAAGCTGGCCAGCCTCAATTGGGTCTGCATCCACCATAATCGGATCGCCGCAAACCAGCGGGCTGACCCCACGATAGGCCATTTTCTGCGGCTGTTTACCATTAATCTGGCAGGCCAGATTAAGCATCAATGTTGCCTGCAACGGGCCATGAACCAACAGCCCGGCATGTCCCTCACTCTGCGTCGAATAGGGCAAATCATAGTGAATCCGGTGGCCGTTAAAGGTCAGCGCGGAATAGCGAAACAACATCACCGGGTCAGCATTCACCTGCCAACGATGCGCTGGCGCGGCTGGCGTGGTGGGTGCCACGGGCGGTGATGCCGGGGTAACGATCTCGCGATACACAACATCATGTCGTTCGCGCAGGACAAGTGTATCGGCAACGTGAAATTCATGCATGACCGCAATAAAGCAGAGATTACCGCTGCGCCCGGATTTAAATGTAATATCGTCGATCCGGCTGGTTTTGCGCACCGCGTCACCAATCGCAAACTGGCCATGAAATTCTACCCAGCCACCAGCCCACATACGCCGCTCATAGGGGATTTCCGGCAAAAACCCACCCAGCTTTGGATGGCCGTCTGCGCCCAGTTGATCGGCGGCAACCACATCCGGGGCCAGACACCAAAACAAGCCGGGCGGTACCGGCTGATCAGCAAAGCAATGCGGTGCCAAACTCTGTTTAAAATGCTCAACCATACGCGGCGTGATGCTGTCATGCCGTGTGACGCTGTTGCCAATCCAACTGGAAAAATCCATTACCACTTCCCTTTCATACATCGTCTGATCATTGTCTGCTGCCAGCCTAAGATCGCAGATGCCGCGCCATATCGGCGGCAGATATCGTCTCAATTGCCGCCATACTGTCCCATATTTCACCGGCCTTGTCGGCACCAAGCAGCGCGGTTGCTTTGGCCACAAGGCGGCTTTGCAGAACCGCGATATCAAGCGGCGCCATCAGATCAAATGCGTCTGTGCAAATGGTGCCTGATCCGATATCGGCCGACACCACAACGCCGCCATCACTGATCAGCTCGTCGCCAATCACCGTAACTTTGCCGGCTGTGGCAGCCAGCGCGGCATCGTCGCAGAGCGCATCATCATAGCTTTGAGTGGCAGCGGTATCAATCTGGTGCAAGACCATCGCCGCCAAAAACGCATAGCTGAATTTCACTTCAAGTCCGGTGCGTGGCCGCTTTATGTCGCATACCCTCAGCCATCTTGGATTGACCTTGATTGTTAGACTGAGCAGATTTTCGGCGGTCACATCCTGTTTTGCCATCAGCATGCGCAGCGCTTCGATCATCGCATGCGTGCCATGACAACAGGCGTGCAGCTTATGCCGGACATCAGCAAAGATAAATTTTGTCGGCGTTGTTTGTGGCCATAATATTTCACAATCATCATGCTGCGGTTGATGCGCTGGCACAAATCCCTGCGGCCCGCCCAGCCCGTCACTGGCCGAGGTAAATCCGCGCCGGGCCAGCCCGCAGGCCTCAATCGCATTGGCCGCTGCCATGCCCGCATTAAAGGGTTTGCCCATTGTACCAAATTGTGATTTCAGGCCGGATGCGCGGGTGCTGGCCAGCCCGAGAGCGCCGCGCAAAGCCGCGCTGTCCAGCTGATATAGCCGCGCCGCCGCAACGGTGGCACCAAAACAGCCAGCGGTCGCGGTTTGATGAAACCCGGCATCATAATGCCGCCGCCCCAAAACCATGCCAATGCGGCAACTGACCTCGGCACCAAGCAGGAACGCCTTGCAGACATCGGCGGCTGATGCGCCCACCTCTTCAGCCGCCGCCAGTGCCGCCGGAAAAATCGCCACCGATGGGTGCCCGACATAGGCAAAATGCGTATCATCATAATCAAGCGCATGCGAGATTGTACCATTCGCCAGCGCCGCCGCCCGTGCCGGAAATTTCTGCGCGCTGCCAGTCACACTGGCTGTCGGCGTGCCAGCCTCGCTGGCGATAAAATCCCGCATGATCACTGCCAGCGGTTCGGCACTGCCAGCACAGCTGACCACCAGCCAGTCATAAAATGACAATTTTGCCGTGGCCAGCGCCGTCGCATCGAGTGCCGCATCATCAAGCGCCGCCAGATCCAGAATATGCGGCAACAGCTTTTCATAACGCATCATGTGATCCCTTTCTGCACGGCGGTTATAGTGACTCATCGTTGCGGCGACCCATGGCTACGGTGCCCATAGTTGCGGCGACCCATGGTTACGATACTGGGAAATAAAGTCAATGCGCCACTATGGCATTGCCAATCACCGGTAATCTGTTTCATCATGGGGGCGGCCATATGCACGCCAGTTTTGTTTTACGGTAAGGCAAGTAACAGCCATGTCATCACCCAGCACAGCAGTTATTCAGTCTTTGGCCAATCAGGGCGTCGAGGTCATCTTCAGCCTGTCAGGCAATCAGATTATGCCGCTTTATGACGCCTGTATTGATGCCAATATCCGAATCATCCATACGCGTCATGAAGGCGCCGCTGTCTATATGGCAGAGGCCTATGCGCAATTCTCTGGCAAAATCGGCGTGGCGCTAGTCACCGCCGGGCCGGGTCTGTTGAATGCGGTGTCGGCGCTGTACTCGGCCGCCCGTTCAGAAACGCCGCTGTTGTTGATCAGCGGTGACGCGGCCAGCCGGCTTGACGGGCAAGGCGCGTTTCAGGAACTCGACCAGATCAGCGTGACCCGCCCGATCACTAAATTTTCGGCGCGGCCGACACAGCCCGAAGAGATGCTGCCGGCGCTTGAAAAAACCATCACAACAGCGCTTGCCGGCACCCCCGGCCCGGTGCATCTGGCCTTGCCGTTCGACCTGTTATCAGCCAGCAATGGGTTATCAGCCAGCATCGGGATGGCACCGCTACCACCCATTGCACCAACGGTTGCCAGCGGCCTGTCGACAGCGCAGTCAGCTGAACTTACCGCCGCGCTGCAACGCGCCGAACGGCCGGTTGTGATCACCGGCCCGCAATGCAATCAAAGCCGTCAACCCGCCGCCAATGCGGCGCTGTCTGCCGGGCTTGGCATGCCGCTTATCTGCCTTGAGTCGGCACGCGGCCTTGCTGATACATTTTATGGCGATTTTCCCACCATTCTGGCCTCTGCTGATCTGATTATTCTGCTGGGGAAACTTGGTGATTATGCCACCGGCCTGTTAACGCCCGGACGGATTGCCAGCACCGCGTCGGTCATTGCCATATTGACCGATGATCAGACCGCACCCACCCAAAACATGCGACCGATCACGCTGATGCGGGTCGGTGCCATTGTCACCGCCATGCAGGATCTGGCCGCTGTGGTGACGGCCGCCGATGCCGGCTGGGCGGCAGAAGTTGAAAGCATGATCGCGCGCCGCAAACCATGGACAGTCACCGGCACAGGGCGTCATCCAGCGGCGGTCGCCAGCAGCCTGCAATCGGCAATGGACTCGGCAATGGATTCGGCAAGCCAGCCCATTCTGGTTGCCGATGGCGGTGAATTTTGCCAGTGGATTCAGGCTGGCTGCACCGCCAATACGCGCATGATCAATGGCCCGTCAGGGGCAATCGGTGGCGGTATTTGCTATGCGATTGGGGCCAGTATCGCGCGTCCTGAGGCAACCATATTTCTGACCATGGGCGACGGCACTGCCGGGTTTTATCTTGCCGAATTTAACACCGCGGTCAGAGCCGGATGTTCGATTGTCGCACTGATTGGCAATGATTATCGCTGGAATGCTGAAGTACAGATTCAGATCGACAATTATGGCGCAGACCGGGTGTATGGCTGTGATCTGGATGCAACGGCAAATTATGCCGACGCCGCTGCCGGGCTTGGTGCCGATGCCGGCACTATTGACGCCGCCGATGATCTTGACGCCGCCCTCGCAGCGGCGCTGAAGAATCCCGGGGTCAGCTGCCTGAATATTCTGATCGACAGCTATGCCGCGCCAAAATTTATTCCGATGAAATTATAACTTTAATCGAGTCGTTGCGCGTATCATTGGGCGCCTCATCGGGTTTAGCAAAATTGCGCCTCTTTTGCCCGTACCAATGCGACCAGCGTATCGTTATAGGGGGTGGCGATCCCCAACGCCGCACCCAGTTCCGGCACCATGCCGTTAATCGCATCAATTTCAGATTTTTTACCGGCAAAATGGTCAAGCCGCATAGACGGGTTGGCATCCGGCATCAAAGCGGCAAATTTAGTGCCATAGGCAACCGCATCATCGAAAGAAAAATTGATGCCTTTCGCTCGGCCGATGTGATAGGCCTCTAACATACAACCAAGCGCGACTTTGCGCCGCTGCGGGTCAGCGAATAATGCGCCGATATTGCATTCAAATGCGGTACATGGCGCGCTGCACATGACATTACAGATAAACTTTTCCCACACAAGCTGATGAATATCGGCAAAGGCCTGGGCGTTAAATCCGGCGTTTTTCCAGATCGACTCAAGCCATTTCAACCGCGCTGTCTTACCGCCATTTAACTCGCCGATCCGGATCAGCCGCATGGCATTGTGATGAATATGCCCGGTGGCTTTGATCGATGCACCAAAACCCTCGGCAACGCCAAGCAGCACATTATCAGTCGACATATGCTGGGCAATCCGGTCGCCGGCACCAAGCCCGTTCTGGATGGTCAGCACCAAAGACGCAGGCGTCATCACTTTCGCGATGCCGGCGGCGGCATCCCCCACCCCACCCGCTTTTGTCGCAATCACATATAGGTCACAGGGGCCTGCTTCTGCGACAGACGTCACTGCACGGATGCCAGCCACCACGCGATCACCGCTGGCGCCTTCCAGCCGGAGACCAGTCTCGGAAATGGCGGTGATGTGCGCGGCCCAGATATCAACAACAGTCACATCATATCCCGCCTCGGCGAACAACCCTGCATAAACTGATCCCATGGCACCAGCCCCCACAACAGCTATTTTCGGGGTGGTTTTTGGCGGTTCAAACATATCTGGCATGGTTTGTTTCCTTTTTAACTACATTATAATTCTGGGGTTTCATCATGGTTGTGGGGCTTCATCATGGTTGCGGGCTCGGCATCAGCGCTGCCGGTCAGCTTTATTTTGCCGGCGGAACCTGTCGCGCCAACTGGCACTTTATCCATGGTTTTGCATGTTTTAAATAGTTTTCAGTCTGGAAGTTCTGCCAAGATCGGTCTAGAGTTTTGCGCAACGCGATGCGCTGTGCATAAAGGTCGCATCATTATTTTCGTTAGACCATCGGAGCCCCCATGAGCAAAATCAATATTCAGTTCACCTTATTTTCAGCCTTTTATTCACCATTGATTTCGACCATGACTGGCGGGTTTTTGAAAGACGAAGGCCTTGATTATGAATGGTCTGTTGCCAAGCCCGGCGTGACCGCGATTACAGCGCTCGATAACGGCAGCGCCGACGTCGTGCAATCAACGCTTAGTCAGGGGTTTAACACGCTGAATAAAGGCGAAACCCCGACATGTGTGCATTTTGCCCAGATCAATGAAATGGACGGATTTTTTATCACTGGCCGGGATGCCGAGCCGGATTTCAGCTGGCACAAGCTGGAAGGTGCCGACGTATTGGTCCATCACGGCGGCCAGCCGATGACAATGTTTAAATATGCCTGTTATAAAGCGGGCATTGATATCAACAAAATCAATATCATTGACGCTGGCAGTGGCGGCGAGATGGACGCTGCCTTTCGGGCCGGCACCGGCCAATATATTCACCAGCAGGGCCCGGCCCCGCAACAGTTGGCCGCCGATGGAATCGGGCATGTTGTGGCGCAGCTTGGGCCGGTTATTGGTGCTTGCGGATTTTCCAGCCTTGCGGCAAACCCGGCATGGCTTGCCACTGATGAGGCCAAGGCCTTTACCCGCGCCTATATCAAAACACGCAACTATATGAATGACACCAGCGCTGCCGAGATCGCCAGCGCACAAAAGCCGCTATTCCCGAAGATTGACGAAGCGGTGCTGACCGATTGTATCGGCACCTATCAGGCGATGGGGTGCTGGACCCGCCATATCGACATCACCCAGGATGGCTATGACGCTATGCTCGATATTTTTGCATATGACGGAAAATTGCCGCAGCGCTATGGCTATGATCAAGTTTGCACGTTACCACCGGCCATATAACTTAAGCTCAAATCTAACGATCCTTGCTTCTTCGTCCAACCAGCCCTTTAGGCTATGAGCGCCATGAAAGATTCTTGAAGAGCATTTTGATGGTCTCATCACAGAAATCCACACACCGCAACCAAATGTTTTTCAAGAAAATCAGCTTTTTTGACCCTCAGACATCTCAAATGACTGGAAAAGCTGTTTCTCAATTTGCTTATGGTCTTTTGAATGATGAACCTCACAAAGGCAATTTACGTGATCTAGCCAGGCGAAGATTGATAAAAAAGGCCTCTCCGAAACCAGTGTCGCATGGACCTGATTGCTCGGGTTCCAAATCAATGAACCTGCCCCGAATCTCTGCCATGTTCCAAAATCAAACCTCCAGTCGGATTCATTTGAGAGGTTGAGGTATAATTCAGGCGCGATGTGACTGTGATCTTTATAGAGGGTCCACGGCCCAAGAGCGAACACACCAAGCATAAACTCTGTTGACTTGGCAACGCACCCGCTGGGTCCAATTAGTTGAGTGTGCAAATTAGACTCTATGTAACGTTTGCCAAGATTCGAGCCGGTCGGGTAAAATTCAGACCTGTCCTCTCTCCAATTTAAGTCTTTGAGGCATACACGTATGTTACGCACAATGTTCGAAATGGATGGATCTGTTGCTTCGGCAAGCGCTGAGCACAACGTTTTTTCATATTTACTCTGGATATTTGGACTTTGAGTTGCTGGAGTTTGATTGGTGTTTAAATTATCAATTTTTTGAATCAGTAATCTACTGCCATGTGATTCATTCCCGAGTTCCTCTAATTTGGAGCGGATTGACCAAACGAGTTCTTGGAGACGTTTTTGTTTGCCATTTGAATTGTGCTTGATACGGTTTAACATTAGCAACCTAAGAATTAATTTGATATCTCCCAACAAGGCAAGGCTAGCATTTAATAAAAGTCTAAATAAAACTATCTTCTTAGTTTTTACTACTTCATAAAGTTGAAAAAATGGAAACCTTCAAACACTTCAATATTTCGACAGATCACGAAAACATATGTTGGGCTGAGATTGATGTTAACGGCAAATCTGTAAATGTGCTCACACAAGAAGTAATGAGCGATCTTGCAAATATCCTGAATTGGCTTGAAAAAAACACCAAAATAAAGGGCTTCAGCTTAACCTCTGGAAAGCCAGGAGGTTTTATTTATGGCGCTGATATTGCTGAGTTTGAGCTATACAAGACCAAACAAGATGTCCGTAGTCACATGGAATTTGTACATGGTTTGTTCAATCGAATTGAAAATTTGCGTGTCCCCACGGCAGTTGGGATAGATGGTATTGCAGTTGGTGGTGGGTTAGAAATTGCCCTGGCTTTTGACCACATCATCACCACCTCCGGTAACAAAACGAAATTGGGGTTTCCCGAGGTAAATTTGGGAATTTTGCCAGGTTACGGTGGAAGTGGAAGGGCATATGGCCGGATCGGAACAGCCTCCGTTGCCGAAATGATGATTTCTGGCAAACCTCTGATTGCTGAAGCGGCAAAAGATATTGGATTAATTGACCAAGTCGTTAACGGCGCTGACAATATAAAGCCTGCTATTAAATCGTGGTTAGAGGCACAAAATCAAAAAAAACCTGAACGAAAGCAGCGGGAAACAGAGACTGACCAAAGTGCGCTTGAAATTTGCCGCGAAAAATTTTTACGCCGGGTCAGGGTTGAACACACACCAGCACCATTTGCTATAATTGAACATTTAAGGAAACATGGCCACAGCTCCGTGGCTATGAGTGCAGCTGAAATGGATATTTTTCCTGACCTGATGGTTGGCTCTGCTTCAAAAAACCTGAGACGCGTCTACCACTTGACAGACAAAGTACGTAAAACCGCGCGTGGTGATAGCAAAATAAAGAAGCTACATGTTGTCGGCGCCGGAGTAATGGGCGGCGACATCGCCGCGGTGGCCGCAATGTCTGGACTGAATGTTAGTCTTACAGATGTTGACTCCAGCGCTATTGAAGGCGCGATAAAGAGGAGTGCTGATCTTTTTGCTCGGCGGCTGAAAGTTGATGAAAAAATTGCCGCAGCGACAGCGAGGCTAAGAGCTGATCCTAGGGGCGATGATGCGGCAAACGCTGATTTAATTATTGAGGCTGTTGCCGAAAAGTTATCGGTAAAGCGAGCGGTGTTCAAAGATCTGGAAAAAATTATCAAGCCAGAAGCAATTCTTGCTACCAACACCTCCGCCATACCCTTGGAGGATATTTCCATAGCCCTAAAAGACCCTAGCCGCCTCATCGGCCTACATTTTTTCAACCCGGTGCCAGTTTTACCCCTTGTTGAGGTGATTTGGTCGCCCCATTCAAATCAAGATCTTGTCACCCGTGGGATGCAGTTTGTAGGGCAAATTGGCAAAATGCCAATTCGCTGTAAATCATCTCCAGGTTTCCTAGTTAACCGCGCTTTGCTACCTTACATGTTTGGAGCTATCGAGGCAGTTGTATCAGGAGAAAATCCTGAAAAAATTGACCAAGCAATGGTCGACTTTGGCATGCCAATGGGGCCGATAGAGTTGAGTGACCAAGTCGGCTTAGACGTATGTTTAGATGTAGGAACAGTTCTAGGAATTGGACCCGGAGCAGAAAAGCTTTTAAAGAGCAAATGCGATGATAAAACATTGGGACGAAAAACTGGAAGTGGCTTTTACAACTGGTCGGAAAATCGAGCAGTTCGTTCACGAGAGCCATTGGAACCAAAACTCTCTGACGACATTGCGAGGCTTATGCTCGCGCCTATGGTTGACGAATGCAAAAAAGCTGTTCAAGAGGGTGTTGTTGAAAGTTCTGATGATGCAGATGCAGGCATGATATTCGGGACTGGCTTTCCCAGCTTTCGTGGCGGCCCAATAAACTGGATGAGTTGAAAAATTATTCTGGTAAAATGGGTTTGAGAGGAAGTCAGGCATGACTGATATTTTCATTTTAGCGGCAAAACGCTCAGCAATTGGTAGCTACGGTGGCAGCTTAAAAGACACAGCGCCCATTGACTTGGCCATTCCCGTAGCCCAAGCCGCGATCGAGCAATCAGGTCTACCAGCCACAGCAATTGACCATGCGGTCTACGGTCATGTTATGCACACCGAGCCACGTGATATGTATTCCCCTCGTTGCATTTCCATTGGCGCCGGTCTCGCTGATACCGCACCAGCGTTTCAAGTTAACCGTCTGTGCGGAAGCGGATTGCAGGCCATCGTGAGCGGTATTCAATTGATCCAGCTAGGAGATGCTGCAGCGGTATTGGCCGGCGGCGTTGAGGTGATGAGCCGAGGCCCCTACATACTGCCAGCCCAGCGCTGGGGTGCGCGCATGGGTGACAGCGGTGTTATTGATATGATGTTGGGGGCATTACATGATCCGTTTGGCATCGGTCATATGGGCATCACCGCAGAAAATGTTGCTCAAGATTATGATATCAGCCGGGCTAGCATGGATGAGTTTGCCGCCGAGTCCCAAGCGCGTGCTAGCGCCGCACAATCTGCGGGATATTTTAAGGATCAGATCGTACCACTAACACTCAAAAAAGGTCGAAAAGATTTCAAATTTGATAATGATGAATTCATCCGAGGCGAGACCACGGTTGAATCACTAGCCAATCTGCGGCCAGCTTTTGCCAAAGATGGACTTGTTACGGCTGGCAATTCTTCTGGAATCAATGATGGCACGGCATCAATTGTGCTTGCCGACAGCGATAGTATAACAAAACACAACGCGGTGCCGCTGGCACGTATTGTGTCATACGGCTATGGCGGGGTGCCGTCACGTATCATGGGCATGGGGCCGGTGCCCGCCAGCAAAATGGCACTTGAACGGGCTGGTCTAACAACCGATGATCTGGCTGTTGTCGAGAGCAACGAGGCCTTTGCCGCGCAGGCCTGTGCGGTTTCAAATCAGCTTGGGCTTGA
>ERZ802822.722-NODE-722-length-22486-cov-8.385827_pt1 | contig 22486 bp, 22 predicted proteins | sample MGYA00345649_ERZ802822 | MGnify/ENA primary metagenome ERZ802822 (study PRJEB30503, sample SAMEA104212359) | marine metagenome | biome: Westerlies Biome; feature: [SRF] surface water layer (ENVO:00010504) within the epipelagic zone...; material: water...
CTACTTAGCCTAGCAGTCGCTTGCCCTGCACGCCTCAGCCCTCGCATACTCAGTGCGCTCATTTCCAGAGAGGGCGCATCGGTGCGAATCTTTATCACAGGGAACGCCGGAGCCGGGAAAACGACATTAGCCAAAGATCTCGCTGCTCAGCTTTCAGTTCCGGCTTTTCATCTCGACCAGATTGTCTGGCAACCCCATTGGCAGAAAGCGCCAGAGCACGAACGCGCAGAAGCGCTTGAGCAGATAACCCAAACGGAAAATTGGATCATCGAGGGCGTCTCTGAAGTCGTTCGTCTGAAAGCGGACCTTACGATCTTTTTAGACGTACCTAGGTTCATCTGCCTTCTGCGTTGCCTGAAGCGGAATCTGCCTTACTTGTTCCGCTCAAGACCAGAGCTCCCAGCTCATTGTCCCGAAATTCTTATCTTCCCCAGACTTATTCGAATCATCTGGAATTTTCCTCATCTCGTGGGAAAGCGCCTTTCGCTCGAGGCCAATCATTCAAACAACATTCGTGTAGCGACTAACAAAGAGCAAGTGGCGGATACTCTCAATGAATTCCGAAGCCTTGCTTGAGCATATTTTGTTAAAGCAGTTTTGCAATTCGCCGAGTTCGAAAAACGGAAAAATCGTTAGTTGCCTCGAACGTTCGCAGTAAGACAACGCCCTAGTTCCGCGAACACTGTGGGTAGTACCTATTGTCGCCCGAGACAAGCACTCGACTTCGCGCACGATCTCTCCGATGAAAAATACCCGTTATGTGACGCACATCCCATGGGCTGTCGGGCTATCGCAATGCTGTTGCTGCACAATTTTCTTCACTAGCTGTTTTACGTGCTCTTGCGTGAAACGTGAAAGCGAGCGTTTTTGAAGCGACAAACACGAAGTGCTTGTTACTTTAAAAAAGGAGGCGCTGTTCGAATCAAGGACGTTGACGGCAACACGTATGCTCGATGAGTTAACGAACATTACCGAGAATATTAGGCGGGGCAGGTACGCGAAAGCACCCGTTGTGTTTCTTGCGGGCTCGCTGGTGCGAGGCGAAGGAACATCTACATCGGATCTCGACTTGGTTATTGTTTTTGATCGGCTTCCTAATGCCTTTAGAGAGTCTTTTTGGCATGAAAAGTGGCCTGTCGAAGCATTCGTGCACGACCCTAGTACGCTGGAGTACTTTTTTCGAACGATAGATCGGCCAACAGGGTTCCCATCACTGGCGGCGATGGTCTCGGAAGGCATAGAGGTTCCGGCCGTCAGCGCATTCTCCAATCGTTTGAAGCAACTGGCTAATAAAATCCTTGATGAAGGGCCTCCAAAGTGGAGCGAACATGAGATCAAAAACTCCCGCTATCAAATCACTGACCTGATTGAGGATATGAGAGACCCTCGGTCTCCACACGAATTGCATGCGACGGCGAGTTCTTTATATCCGGCGTTGGCCAACCACTACTTCCGAAGTAGAGGTCTGTGGTCAGCTAAAGGTAAGACTATCCCTCGGAGGCTTAGTCAAATAGACCAGAGGCTGGCGAATCAGTTCGTCGACGGTTTCTCAGAGGTGTTCGTAAAAAATTGCAATCGGGCTGTGATTTCGTTGGCAGAAGAAATTCTTGCGCCAGAGGGAGGCTTTTTGTTTGCGGGATATAAACTCGAGGCTCTGAAATTATGGCGGGTTGAATAACCGACAAAAGACAGGACCTCTCATTTTGTCTTCCAAGATTCAGATGATTATTTATTCAGGTTTAGTTTGACAGTTTTTCAAGGCGTGCTTCGCTCGCTGGCTGTTAGGCATTTGCGAAGTGCTTGTCAGTTGCCTGTAGCCGCCTCACGTTCTTTCGCTTCTTGCCGCAGCTGCACCCGGTAAATCGCTTCGAGGTTTTCTACGGCGTCCACAAACCCTTCCGGATCAACGAACGTTTCGGGGCTGTAAGGCTTTGCGCGGTCGTACTTGTAGTAAAAACCGTATTGGCTCTTGTGCGCGGCTACCCAGATATCAACCGGCATCGCTTTTTGCGTGCGGTAGGTATAGGCGAAATCTTCCGCCACACCAGAGTACGTTGGCTCCACCACCAGTTTTTTGCCTGCATTGATGGTGCCCATATTCGCTATCAGCACGTTGTAGGTCTTGCCATTCTCCTGCACTGCCATCGCATAGCTAGAGCTACCCTCGGTATGGCCGGGGTGATAATGAACCGTGAGTTTTATCTCTCCCAATTCAATGACTTCGCCGTCGCTGACAATCTTATCGACCTTGATCGGCCTGAACGTTTCCAAGCCACCAAAGTGCGGGTCGCTAAAACCGCCATCTTCCAATACGCGCGCATCTGATGCGGTTGCGTACATTTTGGCGCCGGTTTCCTCTGCGATGCGGGCGAGATCCGCAGTGTGGTCGAAATGAGACTGCATCGATAAAAGTATTTTCACATCGGCTATGTCGTAGCCCAGAGCGTCTATGTTCGCGCTGATGTCATCTATGGAGCCTTCAATGCCGGTGTTGATGAGAATATGACCGTCTGGCGAGGTGATGAGGTACGAAGCCAAGTCGAAGCCTCCAACGCCGTATACATTGCCTATGATCCGAAACGGCGGATGCGATCTTTGCCAAGTAGCAGGTATCTCGAAGTTTGGCAGCGCTTCTTTCAGTTTGTCGTTGTAGCTCACCGGTTCGGATGCTGTCGCAACGGTCGGAGCGACCAATGCCAACATGATCGTTAAGAGATATGCCATTAATTTTTTCCCCTGAATTCTCATTGCTCTAAGCCAGCACACAACCCGATGTGTGGACTACAGCCAAGTCTTAAATGTTTGATCCGCTTCAAAGGCTCAACCGGTATTCCGTCGAAGAAGCTTAAGAGCTGCTGAACTAAGTTACGTTAACCCGAACGACCTGCTGTGCCCCCCACATTGCGCGGGGTGATGGCGATAATTATTAGTTTTGTGACGAGTGTCCCAAAGAGTGTGAGGCCGTCGCCCTGCGAATGCCCCACAATTTGTGCTGACGACCTTGTATCGAAGAGTGCTAGCGGAGGATGTTGTATGAACATGGAACCACGACTGGACATCATTGGAGGAGCCCTGGCCGATCCGAGCAGATCCCGAATTCTGTGTGAGCTTATGGATGGTCGTGCATTTACGAATAAAGAGCTTGCCTGCGCCGCGCACGTAAGCCCCCAGACCGCGAGTGGTCATTTGCGCCAGCTAGAAGCGGCTGGACTGACTTCTTCTCTGCGTAGTGGGCGACATGTCTACCATCGCATCAGGAATGTCGAGGTCGCTCAAGTTTTGGAGAACATGTCGATTCTTTCACCCGTCGATCATTTGTCACGAGGGGCGCGTCATGCGACCTCACCGCAAATCTCACGCAGCTGCTATAACCATATCGCTGGGCGCCTTGGTGTTTTAATGACTGAGCGACTGGTGTTTCTCAATGCACTTGTACTCAATGAAGAAACTGTTGTTCTTGGTCCAAAGCATGAGGCTTTTGCCCGCGATCTTGGTATTGCTGAAGTAAAACCAGCTTCGGGAAAACCCGCAGTAAAGCTCTGCCTTGACTGGACAGAGAGCCGACATCATATCTCGGGACCATTTTCGACTTTGCTGATGCAAAAGTGCCTAGCTGAGAAATGGCTGGTGCGGCAATCAGGGAATCGCTCTTTGAACATCACTCAAAACGGGTGGAATGCCCTGCACCGGCATTTTGATATTGATAAAGAAGACCTTGGCATCTAACGCTACGACCGTTGCCGAACTGATAAATCCTCTCTGAAGAACTGGCCGTGTTTACACTCTCTTCAAACGATGAAGGTACATGCGTTGAAATTGCCAAAATCTGAGAACAGTCGCTTCAACTCGCAACTAGGCCTGCGAATCACTGTGCAGGTGCCAGAAACTCACTCACAAAACGTTGTGGATGCAGTGCTAACAAAGGACGCGCTAACCTACGGTGATTACGATAGCGTGACGTTCAAAACGGCCCTAGGCACACAGCAATTTAAATCAATTGGTACCGGCCGAAACAGCGCGACCCGACAGGTAGTCGAAGTGCCATGTTGTGAGCTTTCCTTCTTTTTGCCAGATGACGAAGTCACGGTCATTCAAGTTCTTAAACTCATCTACAGCGCCCACCCCTACGAGGAGCCAGTAATTTTCATAGGACCCTGTACTCGTACGTTGCATATCCGCGGGATAGATGAAGACAACCCCAATAGATTTTGGAACAACGAGCCTCAAGACTGGGTGCCAACGGAACATCGCTAAGCCCCATTGAAAGAATAACGTCGTGTCTTCGATCGCTTTCTTCCTCGAGTTGCCCCAAGCCCAAAATGCGTCCCCGCATGATCGCCGGAGTCTCCAGAAATAATCCGTTTTGTGACGCGCATCCCAAGCAGCGTGAGGCCGTCGCCCTGCGGTTGCCCCACAATCTGTGCTGTTTACCTAATATCTAAAAGTGCTCGTGAGCAGGGGTTATCGATGGCTTGGACAGTGTTAATTGTGGCAGGGCTGCTGGAAATGGTGTGGGCGCTCGCTCTCAAACAATCCGATGGCTTTACCAAGTTGTGGCCTACGGTGGTATTCGTCGTAGCCGCATGGCTGAGCTTTTTCTGTTTGTCGCTGGCTTTACGGAGCATTCCTATGGGCAGCGCCTACGCAGTTTGGACAGGCATCGGTGCAGTCGGCATAGCCATTGTGGGCATGGTCTGGATGAGTGAGCCGGTGACGACAATGCGCGTGCTTTGTATCGGCCTGATCGTGATTGGCATTGTCGGGCTAAAAATGTCGGCCTAAAAGTATCGGCCTACAAGTGTAGGGGAGTGGCGAGCGTGTCGCGTGAACAAAAGCTGGTTGCCAGGGCGTCTCGGATTGACGCATAGCGCGTCCTCAAACCCCTGCTATTTGCGTTAATCAACGATTTAACCTCGTATTTTCCGGTACTGAAGAGAGTTTCGCTGGAGCCGCCAATGAAAGAAGTCGTCATCCAAAGACTAACCAGTCGGTTAGAGGCTTACTCTGATTTGCTTGCAGGTATGGGGCAGGTCGATATCGAAAAGAAATTGGATATCACTAAGAACAAGAATCTCGCAGAGCATCTCTGGTGCGTTATTGGCGCCAGAGAGAGTTATTGCCAAGGTCTTAGATCCGGTAGTTGGAATGGCTTCATTTGCTCTTTGAACGAATTCACCGTCGATGCATTTGCAGCAAAGCTCGATCAGACAGCCGCCTTGGTCAGATCGACGGTTGCCGACGTGGAGGACTGGACACAAGAAAGAGAAGAACTGCTGATCCTGCTTCATGAGCATGAGGTGATGCACGAAGGCCAGATCATTCGCCAAATTTATGCCATGAACAAATCCTTACCTGACTCTTGGTATTGGGCCTGAGCCACGCACTGCTCATGATCCTTATCGTGATGCATGCTCAGCTAACAGCACTGTCTTGCTTAACCTCTGCCAATCGATTCCCCAAGCCTTACAACCGTTCCAGCATCTAAATGCTCAGCCAATCTCACGGCATCTTTGGCAAAGCAGCAGATTATCGTGGAGCCCAGCAAGAACCGGCCTATTTCTTCCCCGCGCTTAAATGCCTGATCGTGTTGGGTAACGATCTCTTCTCGATAGGGTGATGCGGGTCCCTCCCACACGGTTTCGATGGAGGCGACGATCAGCGCGCCTACCAGCACCAGCAACATGGGGCCATGCTCGGTCTCAAAACGGCAGACCAAGCGCTCGTTTCGGCAAAATAATCCGGGTATGCCTGCCTCGGTCACGCCATTGACTGAAAACAGTGCACCTGGAATAGCCCGCGTTTCTACCAGCGTGCCGTCGCAGGGTAGGTGGATGCGGTGGTAGTTGCTGGGGGCGAGATAGATGGTGCAAAAGTCTCCGTCTTCAAAACCTTTGCCCGTGGTGCTTGCCAATGAGTTCAGCGTGTATTGGTGGCCCTTGGCCTGCATCAGCAGGTCGCTTTGAATTTGTCCAATTTGACTGACGGTGCCGTCCACTGGGCAGGCCAGCGCGTTGGGTTGTTCGGGCAATGGTCGCGCGCCGTCGGCGAGGGCGCGGGTAAAGAAGTCGTTGAAGCTTTTGTAGTCATCTAGGCCCTTGCGTTCTGCATCGGCCAAGGAAATGTCGTATGCCTTGGCGAATAGATGAATAAAGCTGCGGCGAATTACGGGTATTTGGCTTTGTGCCAGCCAGCCCACCAGCCGCGATAGGCCGTGTTGCGGCAGCACTTTTTGCAGGCCTAGAAAAAAACCGCTCATCAATGTGCTGCCTCGCTGGGGTTGGTGATGGGGGTGTTGGGGTCGTTACCCCATTCTGCCCAAGAGCCATGAAAGGCTTTGATGTTCAGGCCAAGCAAACGGCCGACCAGGTAAGACAAACCCGAGCGATGATGAGTCTGACAGTGGGTGATGATCTGCTTGGCCTGCAATAGGCCGAGTGATGCGGCGACGTCGTCTAGGTTATCGATCAGCCTAAGCTGGCGGTTGGCATCTTTGAGCAGTTCCCAATCTAGGTTGACCGCGCCGGGTATGTGCCCGCGTCGTGCAGACCCTGAGCGCAGGCCAGCGTATTCCTCGGCGGAACGCACATCCCAAATGACGCTGTCAGCATCGTCGATGGCCGCCATGACATCCGATATTTCCGCGATGGGGGCGGTATCTATGGTTATCTCGCAAGGTTCGGCAGGCGCTGGCGCGCTAGCGCCTTGGGCCAGCGGCAGTCCTGCGGCATGCCATGCGTGCAGACCACCATCGAGGTAGGCCCAGTCGTAGTGGCCGATTACGTCTAGTGTCCAAAACAGTCGGCCCGCCCAGCCGCCGCCTTCGTCATCGAAGGCGATGATGCGTTGGTCTGGCTGATAGCCGACCCTGCTCAGGGTGGCGGCGATTTGTGCGGTGCTGGGCAGTTTGCCGCTGGCAGGGGGTATGCCGCATACAAGCTCTGCTGGCTCGATTAGCACCGCGCCGGGAATGTGGGCTTGCTCGAACAGCGCGCTGGAAGTGACCTGCACCAGTAAGGTGTCGGTTTCCGGCAAATCGGCGACCGCGTCAGGCTCCAGAACTTCGACCGGATGTTGGTGGTACACAGGAGGCTCCCCAGCTAAGGTTGTGTGCGGATCTTAGCCGAATCGACTGTGCATAAGCACCGGTAGCGAAGCGGCAAATGGCTATAACAGGAGATATTAGTGAGCGCCCATTTGGTTTGGATCGACTTGGAAATGACCGGCCTTAATCCTGAGCACGATCGCATCATCGAAATGGCGACTATCATTACCGACGGTGAGTTGAACCTCATCGCTGAAGGTCCTGTGCTGGCCATTCGTCAGGAACAATCGTTGCTTGATGGCATGGACGAGTGGAATCAAACTCATCACTCGGCGTCGGGATTGTTGGATCGCATGGCCCGCGAGGGGGTTTCTGAAATTGAAGCCGAAGCGCAAACCCTCGCCTTTATCGAGAGCCATGTAGAGCCGAATGCCGCGCCGCTGTGCGGCAACACCATTTGGCAAGACCGGCGCTTTCTGTCGCGCTACATGAAAACCCTCGAAGGGTATCTGCACTACCGCATGATCGATGTCAGCAGCATCAAGGAACTGGCGAAGCGCTGGCATCCGAAAATTGCCTCTGGCGTGGTGAAAACCAACCAGCACACGGCCCTCGCCGATATCCGTGAATCCATTGAAGAGCTGCGCTACTACCGCGCGCATCTTTTCGTTCAAGAAGACGCTAGCTGATCCAGCGCCCATCGAATGTGTTCGTCGACCATGGCATTCACCTGGCCAAGCCCTGCGGCAAGCACATGCTCAACCTCCGCGCCTCCCGTGCTGTTGCCCAGCGCAATGGCGATATTGCGCTGCCACTGGGCGTAACCAATGCGGCGCATAGCAGAGCCCTCGGTGAGGGCGAGAAACGCATCCTCACTGAGCGTGAATAAATCCACCAGCCGCGGGCTGTCTAAGCCGTTGCGCACGGCAAAGTCTGGCTCGGTCGTGGTGGGCGCTTCGCGGTTCCACGGACAAAACAACTGGCAGTCGTCGCAGCCATAAATCCGGTTGCCCATGGGTTTGCGAAATTCCTCAGGAATGGCGGACTTATGCTCAATGGTCAGATAGGAGATGCAGCGGCGGGCATCGAGACGGCGAGGCGTCACAATGGCATCGGTAGGGCAGACGGTCATGCAGGCACTGCATTTGCCGCAGGCGTCTTCAACCTCGACTTCATCAATGGGCAGTGGCGCGTTGGTGAAAATCTCACCCAGAAAAAACCAAGAGCCCGCCTCTTTGTCGAGCAGCAGGGTGTGCTTGCCTATCCAGCCAAGGCCGGATTTTTCACCCAGTGCTTTCTCCAAAACTGGCGCTGAATCGGTAAAGGCGCGAAAAGCGAACTTAGGCTGGGTATCGGCGAGGGTCAGGTTGATTTGCTCGGCGAGTTTCGCCAGTCGCCTGCGTAGCACCTTGTGATAGTCGCGGCCCAGGGCGTAGCGCGAGATATAGGCCGTATCGCTGCTCTCCAACACCTCGATCGGCTGGGTGTCGGCGGGCAGGTACTGCATGCGTGCAGTAATGATTCGGCAGGTGCTCGGCTCTAGCAGACTGGGCTGCAAACGCTTGTCTACGTGCCGCTCTAGATAGCCCATTTCTCCGGCAAAGCCCTCAGCAAGCCAGGACAGCACATGGGGTGCTTCCTTGGAAAGATCCGTGTCGGTGACTGCCAGCTTGTCGAAGCCTAGGGCCGCGCCCTTTGCCAGTATGCGACGCTTTACCTCATGGGCATCCCAGCCAGCGGGACTTTCGCGATCGTTCGCTGCGGTGTTGTCGGCGGAAGGGTCTATGGTCGGCTCGCTTTTTGTCACGGTTGCGCGAGTATACTCAATAGATTCAAGCAAGAGCTGCCCACTCATGACCGACCTGCCTCTGTACACCGCCGACGCCTGCCGCGCGATTGACGCCAAGGCCATGCAGCCGGTTGCGGCGGGTGGGCTGGGCATCAGCGGTCAAGTACTGATGCAGCGCGCGGCGCAATTTGCGCTGGATACCTTGCTGTCGCGTTGCCCTAATGCTCGGCTCATCAGCATCGTTTGTGGTAAGGGCAATAATGCTGGGGACGGTTATTGGGTCGCCTTGCTCGCCAAGCAGCTCGGGCTCGATGTACAGCTCATTGCCGTCGGCACGACACAACAGCTTACTGGCGATGCACTGATCGCCTGTGAGCGCGCCACCGCTGCCGGCATCTTTGCCGAAGCCGCTGACTCGCCCATACGCAGCTCCGTGGTGGTCGATGCCTTGCTGGGCACCGGCATACGCGGCGCGCCCCGGCCCGGCTACGCCGAAGCCATTGAGGCCATTAATGCCGTCAAACCCGACAATACGGACAATGCCGATAAAGGATTCGTGCTGAGTATCGACCTGCCCTCGGGCTTAGACGCAGATACCGGCGCTGCGACGCTGGCGGTTAAGGCCGATGTCACCGTGTCGTTTATTGCGCGGAAAATCGGGCTGTACACCGGCAAAGGCCCCGCGCTTTGCGGTGAGCGCCTGTTCAACGACCTTGGCGTGTCAGAAACCTTGGCAAGTCCTCACCCAAGTGTGCCCCTGCGTCGATGGCGTAGTTCCCTAATGCCCGCGCTGCCCCTGGATGCCTTCAAGCAGCAGCGAGGCCATGTGCTCATTGTTGGTGGCTGCAAGGGCATGGGCGGTGCCGCGATTCTGGCGGGCGAAGCCGCGCTACGCAGTGGCGCAGGGCTGGTAACCGTTGCCACTCACGAGGCCAATCTGTCGGGTTTGCTGGCTAGGTTGCCTGAGGCCATGTGGGTCGATCCGCTGGGCACCGACGCAGAACAATCTTTGTCCGCTGCCTCAGCCAGAGCCAGTGTGGTCGTGCTTGGTCCGGGTCTTGGGCGCGGTGCTTGGGCGCAGCGCGTGCTCGCAGCCATGGCGCGTTATGACGGCCCCTTGGTGGTGGATGCCGATGGCCTGTACTGGCTTGCTGATCCGGAGCACGGCAGCGCATTGCGAGCTCGCAAGGCGACGCTGTTTCTTACACCCCATGTGGGTGAAGCGGCGCGCCTGCTGCAGCGCTCTGCGGACGAGATTTTGCGCGACCCGCCGCAGGCCGTTGTCGATATGGTCGAGCAATTTGACGCGACCTGCCTGCTGAAAGGCCCGGGCACGGTGATTGGCACGAGCGAGGGTTTGGCGATTTGCGGTCATGGTAATCCGGGCATGGCCAGTGCTGGCATGGGCGATGTGTTGGCGGGTTTGGTTGGCAGTATGATTGCCCAGCAACCGAGCAGCCCAGATACAGCGTTTGCGACCGCAGTGTTGCTGCACAGCGCCGCCGCAGATCAGGCGGCCATTGAGATCGGCATGCGTGGATTGACGGCTGGTTCTATTATTACCCACATCGCTGCGTTGCTGCGGCAAGAACAGGGCGTTTAATATCAAGCATTCGAACCATGAATTAAGCTATGCCTGTGGCTGATGAGATGCGCAATCGTGTGCTCGCGGATGAAGACGCGACCGTAGCCTTCGGTCGAGAGCTGCACGACGCCATTCGCCAGCACTACGGCGACTCGGCTACGGTCTATCTGCACGGCAATCTCGGCGCGGGTAAGACGACCTTGGTGCGCGGGTTCCTGCGCATGATGAATCATGATGGGGCGGTAAAAAGCCCGACTTACACCCTGCTAGAACCCTACCGCACTGCAGGCGGTGACGTGTTTCACTTTGATCTTTATCGGCTGAAATCACCGGAGGAGCTGGAATTTTTAGGCTTTGATGAGATCTTTACAGGCCCCGGCTATAAGTTTGTGGAGTGGCCCGAACAGGGCGCGGGTTGGCTGCCACCAGCCAATGTTGAGGTGTCCTTGAGTTTGCATAAACCGGCGCGTGCGGGCGGCGAAGTGCAGCAAATGCAGCGCGAGGTCAGTGTTCGCTTTGCGTAGTCACTGGTGCATAACGCTTGTTGTCGCTTGGGCGCTGCTGCCGTCGGTGGTGCTCGCCAACACGATTAAGGGTGTACGCACCCACGAAGCCCCTGACTACATTCGCGTGGTGCTCGATACCTCTAAGGCGTCTAAGTACTCGATCTTTGCGCTGGATAACCCCCATCGCATTGTCATTGACGTCAAAGGGGCCAAGCCTGCCAGCGAGCTATCATTGGGACCTGCTAAGGGGCTGACCCATATCCAGGGCTTGCGCGGCGGCAAACGCGACAATGGCTACCGCATCGTTGTCGACGCCGAAGTCGCCTTTCGGCCCAAGAGCTTTACCCTGAAACCTATCGCGCCATATGGACATCGTCTGGTTGCTGATTTGTATTTTCCCAAGGGTACAGGCAAAGCGGCGCAGGCCGTTAAGCCGCCTCGAACCGCGGCCGTGCAGGGTGGTCGCGATATCATGATCGCGATTGACCCCGGGCATGGCGGCGAAGACCCCGGCGCGCTGGGGCCGCGAAAAATTATCGAGAAAGATGTGGTGCTGCAAATCGCCCGCCGCACCATGAATCAAATCAAGAGCAAGAAAGGCTTCGATGCCTTTTTGATTCGCGATGGCGACTACTACCTAGGCCATCGTCAGCGCACGGCCTTGGCGCGCAACAGACGCGCGGATCTTTTTGTGTCGATTCACGCGGATGCGTTTAAACAGGCCTCGGTTTATGGCGCCTCGGTGTACACCTTGTCGGATCGTGGTGCGACCAGCGAAACGGCCAAGTGGCTGGCGGAGCGCGAAAACCAGTCGGATATGCTGGGTGGTGTGGGCAATGTGAGCTTGGATGATAAAGACCCCATGCTCGCCCAAGTGCTGCTGGATCTGTCCATGGACGGCAATCGGAACCAAAGCATACAGGTGGGTGAGGCGGTGCTGCGCAACATGGGACAGATCACCAAGTTGCATAAGAAGCGGGTCGAACAGGCGGCATTCCTCGTGCTCAAGTCGCCGGACATGCCCTCTATTTTGGTGGAGACCGGCTTTATCTCGAATCCGGGCGAGGCACGCAAACTCGCTCAGGCGTCGCATCAGTTAAAGCTGGCGAAAGCCATCGCCAACGGCGTTGAAGAATTCATGCGCTCGAACCCGCCTCCTGCCACTTGGCTAGCCCAGCGCCGCGAGGAGATTCGTTACACCATCGGTCGTGGCGACACGATATCGGAAATCGCCGAGCGCTATGGTGTGACGTCTGCCGCGCTGAAAAAACGCAACCGCCTATCCAGTGATCGTATCCGCGTTGGGCAAACCATTGTCATTCCAAGGGGGTGAGTACGTGAGCCGAGTGAAACGCCTAAGCGCCTTCGTCGCTGACCAGATCGCCGCGGGGGAAGTGGTCGAGCGGCCCGCTTCGATTGTCAAAGAACTACTGGAAAACAGTCTCGATGCGGGTGCCCAGCAGATCGAAGTACGAACCGAGGCAGGTGGCGTTGATCTGGTTTGGGTACGTGATTCCGGCGGCGGGATTCACGCCGACGATCTACCGCTAGCTCTGCAGCGCCATGCCACCAGCAAGATCAGCAGCGCTGATGATCTGATTGGCATCGACAGTCTGGGTTTTCGTGGTGAAGCACTGGCCAGCGTGGCGTCTGTGGCCAAGGTGAAAATTGCCTCAGCAACCGCGGCAGAGGATGGTGGGTGGTTCGTTGAGACTCATGGCGGTGAGACCCAAAATTCTGGTCCTACAGCGCACCCTCAGGGCACGACGGTGGAAGTGCGCGACTTATTTTATAACACCCCAGCCCGCCGCAAGTTTTTGAAGGCCGAGCGCACGGAAGTCAGCCAAATCGATCAAATGCTACGACGCCTGAGCCTGGCCCATATGGATGTGGGATTTTCCCTCGCGCAGGCCAGAACCACGGGCAGTTCTGGGCGGGTTAATCGCCCTTTGATGCTGGCGTCAGGCGACCCGCTGGACCGACTGTCACGGGTGGTTAGCGCCGATTTTGTCGAGAATTCGGTGTACATCGACGAGAGTAATCACGATCTGCGGCTGTATGGCTGGGTAGGTCTGCCGCATCACAACCGCCGTCAGATGGATCAGCAGTTCTTTTATGTGAACGGTCGCGCCATACGCGACAAGCTGGTGGGCCACGCCATTCGGCAGGCGTACAGCGACGTAATGTTTCATGGTCGCCATGCGGTCTACGTGCTTTATCTGCAGGTGCCCGCCGACGGGGTAGACGTCAACGTGCATCCGACCAAACACGAGGTGCGCTTTCGTGATGCTAGGCAGGTACACGATTTCATTTTTTCTGGTTTGAATCGCGCGCTGCGGGACCTACGCCCCAGCGAGAAACTGCAAGCCGATGCGCGAGGCGAGCTGGAGACTGACTCTCGGCCAGGCGCTAACCCCGCGCCCTTCGCCGCCCAACCCAGTCTCAGCAGTCCCACGAGCCCAAACCAGCAGCGTTACATGCCTCTGTCCGCCCCGACAAACGATCAACCCGTCGGTGGCCTCGCGCAGCTGGTTTACGAGCATGAGCAAAAGAGCGGTGTGGCCGCCGCTGGCAACAGCGACGTTGCTGCGGAACAGCGCGGTCAATGGAGCCAAGCGCGTGGTGATCATGGCGATAAACAGTTGGGGCCATCTGCACAGACCGAATCCGGCGCCCATCCGCTGGGCTATGCCATCGCTCAGCTGCACGGCGTTTACATATTGGCGCAAAACAGTCAGGGGCTGGTGGTGGTGGATGCCCACGCGGCGCACGAGCGCATCGTTTACGAGCAGATGAAACAGGCCCAAGCCCGTGACGGTATTGCGCGCCAACGCTTGCTGGTACCGCTCACCTTTAACGTCAGTGAGCATGAAGCCAACATCGTTGAGGAATGTATTGAGCAACTGGATGCGGCGGGACTGATGGTCGAGCGCATGGGTCAGGCCAGTGTGGTGGTGCGCGAAGTGCCGGTGCTGTTGGCAAAGGCCGACATTCAAAAAATGGTGCAAGACCTGCTGGCTGAGCTAATGGAATTTGGCACCAGTGACAGCGTCGCGCGAAGCAACTTCGATGTGCTGGCGACCTTGGCATGTCGTGGTTCTGTGCGCGCTAACCGGCAACTGACAATCACTGAGATGAACGCCCTGCTGCGTTCCATGGAAGTGACGGAAAACGCCGGACTGTGCAATCACGGTCGGCCGACATTTGTGCAGCGCAGCATGGCAGAACTAGACCGTCTATTTTTGCGCGGGCAATAGCGCGCGTGTTGCCAGACACCCTGAGCGACCACGGTTCGGTGCTCATCATCTGCGGGCCAACGGCCATTGGTAAAACCGCCGTCGCCATGGCGGTGCAGGATGCCCTGGGCGGCAAGGCGCAGGCGCAGCTAATTAGCGCAGATTCCGCCCTCATCTATCGCGGCATGAATATCGGTACCGCGAAACCAACCCATCAAGAACAGCAGGCCTATCCGCACGCGCTGATCGATATTCGTGACCCCAATGAGTCTTACTCCGCAGCGGACTTTGTCTGCGATGCGGATGCAGCGCTTGCGCGCACGGTAGCTGCGGGCAAAAAGCCAATCATCGTCGGCGGCACCATGATGTACCTGAAGTGCCTGCTGCAGGGCATTGCCAACCTACCGCAAACTGACGCATCTCTGCGCGACGAGCTAGAACGAGAACTGGCGGAACGTAGCGCCCAATCTTTGCATGATGAGTTGGCCACGCACGACCCCGAAGCCGCCGCCGGCATTCACCCGAACAACCAGCAAAGGCTGCTGCGGGCATTGGCCGTGGTACGCGCCACGGGTCAGCCGATTTCTGCTCAGTGGCGCAGCAACGATATCGGCACGCTCTTTGCGCGCACGGGTCTCAGGCATGCCAGTGTGGTAATGCTGCCGCAGCGACGCGAAACCCTGCATCAGCGCATTGCCGGGCGATTTAGGCAGATGTTGGCGGCGGGATTTCTCGACGAAGTGCGCTCGCTCATGGATCGCGGTGATGTGACCCGCGAGATGCCCTCAATGCGCGCGGTGGGCTATCGCCAGGCGTGGGCACACTTGGTAGGAGAAACGGATCATGCCGACTTTGTGGAACAGGGCATTGCTGCGACGCGTCAATTGGCCAAGCGGCAGATGACGTGGTTACGAAAATGGCCGGATGCACTGGAAGTGGTTGCCGACACGCCGAGTCAAACCATAGATGCCATCCTCGGGCGGTAGGGCTGACAAAGGCGTTTTCCAGCGCGTTTGGACAAATGTGACGCAGCCCATAAATTTACGCTAGACACTTCAAAGAAAACTGTCCAAAAAGCAAATCTTCGCAGTATACTTGCGCCCGCCTTGGGCTTAGGCGCCCTGCAATCTTCGAGTAAGCGCTTGTTACAGGCACTGTTTGAAATCGCAAGATGCCTTCCGGGTGAACTGGACTAACCGCTGTCCTTACCTCTGTCCTTAAAAGAGTGCTTAACAGGTACTCAAGGCAAGGCAAGGCAAGCAATAAGTCACAGATACCTAGCCACGAGTAAGCGGCATTGACCGCGACCAATTACGACGCTTGAAAAGCCCCAGTGTGCCCCCCGCTCTGTGCCCGATAGCAAGCGCTAAAATCGGATGAAAAAATGCAAGAAGAAAAAATGAGCTCTCACAACATTTCCAAAGGCCACGGCCTACAAGACCCCTTCCTTAACGCGCTACGACGCGAAAAAGTACCCGTTTCGATATTTCTCGTGAATGGCATCAAGCTGCAGGGACAAATTGAGTCTTTCGACCAGTTTGTCATTCTGCTGAAAAATACCGTGAGCCAGATTGTCTACAAACACGGCATTTCAACCGTGGTACCTGCGCGCAACGTATCCTTAAGCGATAGCGACACGCATTAGCCCAGTCCCCGGTCGGATGTGCTCTCACGTTAGGCCGCCGTTTTGGGATACGCCAGATCGGCCAGATCGGCCAGATCGCAGCGGCCTTGAAAAATGCCGGCTAGGTGGCACTGTGAGGTGATGTACCCACGCGTTGACGCCAACCCTTATGCTTTTTGAGCGCCCGGATGCCGGTGACAAGGCCGTGCTTTTGCATGTCGAACTGCACGGTCAAGACAATCCCGACCAAGACGAGTTTGCTGAGCTTGCTCGATCGGCTCAGATCGACGTGGTGCAGGTAGCCAGCGCCAAGCGCAGTACACCGCATCCGCGTTGGTTTGTCGGCAGCGGCAAAGTGGACGATTTGAAGGCGTTGCTGCAATGGGCCGATGCGTCGTTGATTTTGATCAACCACGACCTGTCGCCGGGTCAGCAACGCAACTTAGAGCAAGCGCTAAATTGCCGCATGATTACGCGGACAGAATTGATTCTGACCATCTTCGCTGAACGTGCGCGTAGTCATGAAGGCCAACTGCAGGTGGAGCTTGCGCAACTCAAACACGCGCAAACGCGATTGGTCAGAGGTTGGACCCACCTAGACCGACAGAAAGGTGGTATCGGCATGCGTGGTGCTGGTGAAAAGCAGATTGAGCTGGATCAGCGCATGTTATCGGCCCGCGTTAAGGCAACGGAACAAAAGCTGCAAGATGTGGCGCGCCGGCGGCGGCAAAATCGTCGCAGTCGAAATCGCCAAGGCACACCCACAGTATCGCTCGTGGGTTATACCAACGCTGGCAAGAGCACGCTGTTTAACGCCATTACGCAGGCCGAAGTGTTTGCCAAGGACCTGCTGTTTGCCACGCTGGATCCGACTACGCGCAAAATCGAGGTGCCGGGTGCGGGCAACGTAGTGATGACGGATACCGTGGGTTTCGTCAGTGCCTTACCCCATGCTCTGGTGGAAGCCTTCAAGGCGACCCTCGAGGAAGTGGTGCACTCTGACCTGCTGCTGCATGTTGTCGATGGCTCGGATCCGTTGCGCGAAGATCGCATCGAGCAGGTGCAGGCGGTGCTCGATGGCATTGGTGCGGCAGAAGTACCGACCCTGATTATTGTAAATAAGGTGGACTTGATGGACGCCGAACAGCGTGCGCTGCTCGACAATACGGCCTTGGTGTCGGCCTTGACCGGGCAAGGCGTTACCCAATTGCTAGACAGTATTGGCACAGCACTGGGTGTTGTGGCTCCGCATCAGGTGGTGCTCAGTGCAAAGGACGGCAAAAATCGAGCGTGGCTGTATCAATCCGGTGCGGTGCTTGATGAAACATTGCTGACAGATGGTAGCGTGAAGCTTACAGTACAGGCTGACGACAAACTTTTGGGTCAAATGCGTCAACGACAGGTGCATGTTGAAACGACGCATTAAGTCACCATGATCTTGGCCAGTGGCCGAAAAACACACAAACAACTTATAACAAGCACTACAATAACCGTGGTAGCTGCGCAAACTCACGCGCCCCTGACGGCAAAAGGTGCATGCTTTAAGTCTGAGTGACGGCTCAATTTTTGAATTAACTTTCGGAGTAAACCTATGGCGTGGAACGAATCCGGTGGTGGAGATAAAGACCCCTGGGGAAATCGCGGCAACAACAATGACGGACCGCCAGATCTTGATGAGGCGATTCGCAAACTCCAAGGCCAACTGTCTGGCATGTTTGGCGGTGGAGGCGGCGGCGATAAAGGCGGCGCTAGCAGCAAAATGACAGGTGGCTCTATTGGCCTGTTGATCCTATTGGCATTGGGCCTATACGGCTTTGCCGGCATTTACCAAGTCGACCAACAAGAACGCGGTGTCATCTTCCGTTTCGGCCAGGTGCTACCTGAAGAAGTGGGTCCGGGCCTGCATTGGAACCCGCCCATCATTGACGAGAAGAGCATCGTCAACGTTACTCAGGTGCAGTCACACAGCCACCAAGCGCTGATGTTGACCGAAGACGAGAATATCGTTGATGTCAGCCTCACCGTTCAATGGGTCATCGACAGCGCTTCAAACTTCGTTATCAACGTGCGTGAACCCCGCGACAGCTTGGCACAGGCGACCGAAAGTGCGCTGCGTCATGTGGTGGGGTCGGCGAGCATGGACGAGGTCATTACCGATGGTCGTGAAGCCATTGCGATTGAAGTGCAAGAACGACTGCAGCTTTACCTGCAAAGCTACGGTGCTGGCATCGACATTACCAAGGTGAATATCGACCGCAGTGCGCCGCCGATTCAGGTTCAAGACGCCTTTAATGACGTGCAAAAGGCCAAAGAGGACCAGCAAAAGTTCATCAACCAAGCCACCGCCTATGCTCAGCAGGTCGTGCCGGAGGCCCGCGGTCGCGCGCAGCGCCAGCTGGAAGAGGCACAGGGCTATCGTGATCAAGTCATCGCTCGCTCCGAGGGTGAGGCCCAGCGCTTTGAGAAGTTACTCGTCGAGTATTCCCAAGCCAAGCAAGTCACCCGTGATCGCCTCTACATTGACGCCATGGAAAACGTCTTTAAGAACTCCAGCAAAGTCATGATCGACGTCGAAGGCGGTAACAACATGATGTACCTGCCCTTGGACAAACTCGGTCAGACCACCACCACGGTGAACGGTGCGACAGATGTGCAGAATCTGCGCCGTGAACTGGAACAGCTGCGGCGCGAAGTTGGCGCGAGTCGCACAACCGGCACCCGTGGTCGCACAAATTAATCGAACGCTGCAGTGAAAAACGCTGAGCGCGAATTTTGGAGAATTAGAAAATGCCTATGAAAACCTTTCTTTTTGCAGCATTTTTGCTGATTGGCGTGGGCCTGCTGAATCAGTCAGCCTACCGCGTCATGGAAACCGAAAAAGCCATCTTGCTTGAGTTCGGTAACCTCATTGATGCAGAGCTTCAGCCCGGTTTGCATTTCAAGCTGCCGATCGCGCAAGAAGTGAAAAAGTTTGACGCCCGTGTCCTGACTCTGGATTCACAGGGTGAGACTTACTACACCTTGGAAAAGAAACCACTGATCGTAGATTCCTTCGTGAAGTGGCGCGTGGCGGATATTGAGCGCTTCTATACGGGTACGTCGTTTGACGAGCGCCGGGCCCAACGCTTGTTGTCGGAACGGGTAAACGAGGGTCTGCGTAACCAGATCAGCCGACGTGAAATGTACGAAGTGATTTCGGGTCAACGTGACCAGCTGATGAGCGAGCTGCGCAAAGATTTAGACGCGGTGATGCGTGAATCCGTGGGCCTCGAAGTGGTCGACGTGCGGGTTAAGAAAATCGATTTGCCCTCTGAAGTATCAACCACGGTGTACGAGCGCATGAACTCAGAGCGTGAGATTGAAGCACGCCAGTATCGAGCAGAAGGACAAGAACAAGCTCTTGCGATCCGCGCAAAAGCAGATCGTGATGCGGTGGTTATCGAAGCGGAAGCGTACCGGGAAAGCGAGCGCCTGCGCGGTGATGGCGACGCTAAGTCCGCAGAAGTCTATGCCAGCGCGTTCAATAAAGATCCCGAATTCTATGGCTTCTATCGCAGCATCAACGCTTACGGCGAAGTGTTTAAGGATAAGGGCGACCTGCTAGTACTCGACCCTGATAGCGACTTCTTCAAGTACCTAGAGAGCGGCAGCGCGCAATGATCTTCGCAACTTCCGCAGCCTAGCGTCGGCGGTAGATCGATGACCTATTGGCGTTTGCCCAAGGGGGTGGATGAAGTTCTGCCGCCCCAAGCGTGGCACCTGGAACAGTTGCGGCGCAACGTGCTCGACGTGTTTAACCGGTGGGGCTACGACTACCTAGAACCACCGGTAATCGAATACCTTGACGCCTTGCTGGTTGGCAGCGGTGAAGACCTAGATCTGCAAACCCTCAAAGTGGTCGATCAGCTCAGTGGTCGACAGCTCGGGGTCCGCGCGGACATGACTTCCCAAGCGGTGCGAGTCGATGCCCACAGTCTGCGCAGTGAAAACGTTCAGCGTTATTGCTATGTCGGCCCCGTGGTCTTTGCCAAACCCCAAGGCAATCAGACATCTCGAGTACCACTCAAGGCCGGTGCAGAAATTTTCGGCGCCAGCGGCATCGCTGCGGACGCCGAAGTTATTGGTCTGATGCTGGAAGCGCTGCAGGAAGCGAAAATGCATGCCCCGGTATTGCTCCTGGGACATATGGGTATCTACCTTGGCTTGGTGGAGCAGCTGCTCGCCGAGGGTCGGCTGGATGAAACCCGCCGCAGCGCCTTGTTTGCCTGTATTCAGCGCAAGGGCGCTAGTGACATACGCTACCTGCTCGATGATTCGCCCACCGCGGCTATGCTTGCCGCGCTGCCAGATTTGATGGGCGACATCGACATTCTCAATAGCGCTGGCGAGGTGTTGCAGCAGGCACCCGAGAGCGTGCTCGCAGCACTGCAAGAACTGCAAGAGTTATCCGCCATGGTTAAGGCGCGGTACCCGCAGGTCGATTTGCGCATCGATGTTTCGGAGCTGTCGGGATACGGATATCACAACGGGCCGGTGTTCGCGGTCTATCACCCGCAACATGGCAGTGCGCTGGCGCAAGGAGGCCGCTACGATGGCGTGGGTGATGTCTTTGGCCGAGGCCGAGCGGCCACCGGTTTCGACATGAATCTCAAACAGCTGATGGCCAGCGCCTTCGAGCAACAAGGCGCTTATTTTGCGCCCTATACGGCGGATGAATCCCAGGCCGAGCTGGCAGTGTTCGTCAAGACACTGCGTGATCAGGGACATCGCGTCATTGTCGCAGTTGCCGAAGATGAGCAGTCACCAGAGGGCTGCCTAGGCACGCTGGTCCACGATCAAGATGGCTGGCAAGTGCGGCCAACCGGCACAGCGCCGAACGAATAGTTATGAAACGGGTAACCCACGAGCGCGAAACCAGCGCGCATGGGGGTAAAGTGCGTGCGCCGTAGCCACGACAAACGCGCAGGAAAAATTGGGGGTAGTACAAGGTGAAAGGAATAGCATGGGTCGCAATGTAGTCGTTATCGGCACCCAGTGGGGCGACGAGGGCAAGGGCAAGATCGTCGATCTGCTGACTGATCAAGTCGATGCAGTGGTGCGTTTCCAAGGTGGCCATAATGCGGGCCATACGCTGGTCATCGACGGGAATAAAACCGTCCTGCACGTCATTCCTTCCGGCATTTTGCATGCAGGGGTGCAATGTGTGATTGGCAACGGCGTCGTGCTAGAACCTCATGAATTGTTGAAAGAAATCAACACCTTGGAAGGCCGCGGCGTACCGGTGCGCGAGCGTCTGAAGATATCGCCAGCTTGTCCGCTGATCCTGCCGTACCACGTCGAACTCGATTTGGCTCGAGAAGAGGCTCGGGGTAAGAAAAAGATCGGCACCACGGGACGCGGCATTGGCCCTGCCTATGAGGACAAGGCCGCACGACGCGGGCTGCGCCTAGGGGACATGTTCTACTGGCAAACGTTTGCTGATCGGTTGTCGGAGGTTATGGAGTACCATAACTTCATGCTGACTCAGTACTACAAAAAGCCCGCCCTGGATTTTGCTAAGACACTCGAAGAGTGCGCGGCGATCGCCGAGCAGATGAAAGCCATGACGGTTGACGTGGTGCCCTTGCTGCATGCACTGCGCGATGAAGGAAAGAATATTTTATTCGAAGGCGCACAGGGCGCCATGCTCGACGTGGACTTGGGCACCTATCCCTACGTAACGTCATCGAATACGACGGCGGGTGGTACCGCAGTCGGCACGGGTTTTGGCCCGCGTTACCTAGACTACGTGCTGGGCATTACGAAAGCCTATGCCACCCGGGTTGGCTCTGGACCCTTCCCTACGGAACTGTTCGACGACGTCGGTGCGGGCTTGGCAGAACGGGGTCGTGAATTTGGTTCCACCACGGGTCGGCCGCGGCGCTGTGGCTGGTTTGATGCAGTAGCGCTGCGTCAGGCGGTGCAGGTCAACAGTATTTCAGGACTGTGTCTGACCAAACTCGACGTGTTGGATGGCTTGGAGTCCATCAAGATTTGTGTGGGTTACGAAAGCGCAGGCAGCACTGACGGCGGCCCCAACGTCGGTAGCGAGTTTTACGAGGGTGTGACCCCGGTCTATAAAGAGGTGGCAGGTTGGCAAGACAACACGCTGGGCATTCGCGCGATCAAAGATTTGCCTGCAGCTGCGCGGAACTATATTCGAGTGGTTGAAGAAGCCGTAGGCGCGCCGGTGGACATCATCTCTACCGGCCCCGACCGACACGAAACCATCGTTCTAAACGATCCGTTTGCAGGAGCGCAATAGGTCAATGGACGCAAAGCTGCTTGAACTTTTGGTGTGCCCCGTCAGTAAGGCACCCTTGGTGTACAAACGCGACTTAGCAGAACTTTGGTGTACGGTCAGTCAGCTGGCGTATTCTATCGATGACGGCATTCCGGTCTTGGTACCGGATGAAGCCCGAAAACTCAGCCCTGCAGAGCTACAGCAGAAATAACCCTGCCGGATTTTCAATCCGGTGAGGGATCTTTGCGAAGAATCGACCGGTGCTTACCGAGTCGCCAAAGAGTCAGAGGCAAAAGTCTCATCGTTCACGTTATGTTGACTGTTCTCTACGTAGCCTGATTTCACACATTAATCTTCTTTGGAATTAACATGAGTACAGCAAAGCTGGTCTCCGTTCCCGACATGCCCGATATTGCCAATC